>ERZ1048872.3-NODE-3-length-271851-cov-12.990257_pt1 | contig 271851 bp, 251 predicted proteins | sample MGYA00383100_ERZ1048872 | MGnify/ENA primary metagenome ERZ1048872 (study PRJEB29581, sample SAMEA5548370) | metagenome | biome: marine; feature: coastal; material: water | depth 50 m | study: Short-term variability in the microbial, nano- and picoplankton...
TTCGGGGCGTAGCGCAGTCTGGTAGCGCACCACACTGGGGGTGTGGTGGTCGTAGGTTCAAATCCTGCCGTCCCGACCATAAAACTGTTGAAAAAGGTCACCTAAGAGGTGGCCTTTTTTGGTTGTGGTGAGGCGATTAACCGCCTTGGCGCTCTGACCGGGGCGGTAGCTTACAAATCGTTAAATTATTTTCGAAAATGATGGAATAAAGCGGGTGGCATGCACGTCATGTCTTTAAAGTGGAGTGAAACACCACCTCGAGGTAACGGGTTGTCAGTTATTTGGATACGCGTCAAAGTCCACACGGACATCACGGAATGCGTTGCTGCCACCGCCGACCTCACTCTTTTCGCTATAGATCTGGACAAGGTAGCTTGTTTGGATCTATGGCTCATGCCTCCCAGAGCGGGGACCGCTAGCCCTCCGCACTGAACTTCAGGGCCTGTCATCTACATGGGGTGGCAGGCCCTGTTTCTTTTTTAAATCAATCATTTAGCGTTCGCTAAAACCTTTTAACGCTTAGCGTCGCTGTGACTTCCGTAGATGTTTTGAGCATAAAAAAGCCCGGCGATCTTGCGACAACCGGGCCAAGGGGTATATCTATGGACCTACTCGCTCCAGTTGGAGGAGATGATAGATTTTTCCGCCGCTGCGCTAAGTGCTATACCCTCAGCTTTCTCAGCCAGGTAATTGGTTACTGCATCTGAATCCCCCGCGCCCGCAGGGCGGAAGTCAGAAGCGTCTCCTGGGATGCTGGTGGGAGCCAGGACGCGAGTATTCCAGCGCCCGTCATCACGGCATGCAACACCATGTTCTGCGGCGCCTTCGAGCGCAACAAGGTACTCTCGGCACCAGGTGCCATCGACCGCCTTAAAGCTGAGCACCGGGCGCATTTCTCTGCCATCCGAGAGAGCCTTCCACCCGTCAGCCATAGAGGGCGTGGTCTCTAGTACCGAGGCAAGTGATGGAGCGGTGGTGGCGGGCGCCTGCCACTGTGGTGCTAATACCAGGCCAGCCGCAGCTATTAGGGACGCTGCGACTGCATATTGCCAGGCGGGTCGCCTGCGCTGTGGGAATGCCACAACGTTTGCGGGGGTTGGGCGGAGCATATCGAGAATATGTTTGGGGGCCTGGTCAGTACCGGAATATGCCTGCCTAAGTCGGTTATCAAGGCTCCCGAGGCGATTTAGCGTATCCTGCAAGTCTGGCTCAGCAGTTAGACGCTGCTCCAGTCGACGGGTGGTGTCGTCATCCAGTTCCTGGTCCAGATACTGGGACAGTAATTCGTAATCCTGCTCGTTCATAATAGTGTCTCGTCAGCCATCTGTTTAATCGGGGCTGTAATGCTGTAGTAAATTCTTCCTCGCTCTGGCGATGCGACTCATAACGGTCCCAACGGGAACCTCGAGTATTTCTGCTGCCTCAGCGTAGGTCTTTCCTTCTACGGTCACCAGGGTCAGGGTTAGCCTTTGCTCATCCGGCAGCTTTTCCAGCGCTGCTGATACAGCTTCTAATTCCCGTTCGCCGCCAGCGACTTCCTCGGTAGAATGTGACTCGTCATCTTCATCGGCTAACGCCGGATAACGCTGTCTAACACTCCTGGCTCGCAGCTCGTCAATCCAGACGTTTTTGCAAACCCGGTAACTCCACTTGGCAGGATGAGCGTCTTCTGGCATTCCTTTTTGCAACAACTTTTCAACGGTCGTTTGCAAGAGGTCGTCCGCGTCAGCGGCATTGCCAGTCAGCGAGTAGCAGTAACGGCGTAATCCACCCAGTTCGGCCATTAGGGCTTCACGTTGCGAATCCTGGAGCGCTGACATACAAATCCTGTTAAAATACTGGACGTTTAGCCGCATTATTTTATTCCATCAATTGGAATTTTTCTTGGCGCGGCACGTCATTAATACACTAGACGACGTTTTGTTGCGACGGTAAATATTAGCATGCTTTGCGCAAGTTACTGAAAAATATGAACATATTAGATATATCCAGTGGTATTGGTCTGCTGCGTGCGGCTCTCATAGCGCTCAGTTTGGTCATTGCTATTCCTTATGGGGCGTTGGCTCAGGTTCCTGGGCAGCTGGTCGGTTCGGTCATTGAAGACGATCTAGAAGAATCTGTCGAAGACGTCGTCGAGGAAGCCGTAGATGACGCCATCGCAGAGGCAGCTGAGGAAAGCGCGCAAGAAGCAGTAGAAGAAGCCATCGAAGACCGGTTAACGCTGGGCCCTGGCGCTTACGTTGAGAATGCGATCGAACAAGCGGTCGAGGAGAACGTTGAGGAAGTCATAGAGGAAGTTGTTGAGGAAGTCGTTGAAGCGGTTGTCGAAGACGAGCTAGAGCAGGTCGTCGAGCAAACTGTTGAAGAGGCGGTTGAAGGCAGCGTGGAAGACGCCATTGAAGATACAGTTGAAGAACAGATTGCCGATGCGGTCACTGAAGACGTCGAAGAGAACGTGGAAGAAAGTGTCGAAGAGGTCGTTGAGGAGGCCGTCGAAGAGGCCGTAGCCAGTACAGTAGAAGATTCGGTTGAAGATGAAATACAAGATGCTGTGCAGGAAGAAGTAGCTCAGAGCGTTGAATCGAACGTTGAGGAGAGTGTGGAAGGCGAGGTTGAAACTGCGGTCGAGAGTAGCGTAGAACAAGTGGTTGAAACCTCTGCTGAATTGCAAGTGGCTGACAGCGTAGAAGAGCGTTTCGAAAGTCAGATTGATGACATCCTTGATAACCTAGAGGCCGATCTTGATGTCGATGAGCAAAGAATTCATCGCGAGCAGTGGCTGGTAATGGCTGAGCCTGCGGTTTTCGAGGAGTTAGCTGAGAAAGGTTACCTTTTCGATACCGTCACCGATCTGCCCGCTCTGGGCATGCGCCTTGCGGAGGTGGCCGGGCCATCCAGCTTTGACATAACCGAGGTACGCCGCGGAGTGCTCGATGTGGTGGGCAAGGATAGAGCTGAGGTGGACCTTAATCACATTTATACAGCGGGATCACAGCTGGCGGTAAATAACACTGGTCTTACTCCCAGGGCTGCGATCAATATGCCTGAGCGAGGATCGCAACTTACACCCCGTATCGGGATGATTGATAGTGGGGTGGATCTCGACCATCCGGCATTCACGGCTGCTAATATCCAGAGCCGTTCTTTCGTGTCGCAGGGAGCACAGCTCCCCGACTTTCATGGCACCGCTATTGCATCAATCATCGCGGCTAATGACGCCGGTTATCAGGGACTACTACCGAATGCCCAGCTGTATGCGGCTGCGGTTTTTGAACAGGACGCTGAAAGAGGTGAAATTGCCTCGACGGTAAGTTTGCTGCGAGCGCTTGATTGGCTGATGTCGGCAGAGGTTGATGTCGTTAATATCAGTCTGGCTGGCCCCCCTAATCGATTACTGGAAGCTGCGCTTCAACGCGCCGCCGAGCGGGAAGTGCTGGTCATGGCTGCGGCTGGAAACGGCGGCCCGATCGCCAAGCCAATGTATCCGGCTGCGTATAATTCGGTTGTAGCGGTGACTGCAGTCGATGAGGGCCACCAGGTGTTCCGTCTGGCGAACCGTGGCGATTATCTTGATATCGCCGCTCCGGGTGTTGGTTTGCTGCACGCGAAAGCTGGGGGAGGCTATGTTGCGTCTTCGGGAACCTCTTTTGCAGTGCCATTTGCGGTAACCGCGGCCGCCAATCTCATGAGTCAACACCCTGAAAAAGACGTGATGACATCATTATACCAATCAGCGGAAGACCTTGGGCCCCCAGGACGCGATGAAATTTATGGTTATGGGTTGCTGCGCTTTGACGAGTCTTGATTACCAGCTGTATGACAGCCGGGTCCCTACCACCTCTTGGTCATAGTCTGATCGCGGGTAATTAGAGTCGTAGTCAGCGTAGCCCGCGTAGACCGCGATTGCGCCAGACCCCAGAACCGGGTACTCAATATCCACCTGCCATCGATGTCGCTTGTCATCGCGCTCCTCTCCTATACTTGGCGTTACTGAGCTGTAATCACGGTGTTCATAACGCCACGAGAACTCAGTCTTGAGGACATCGCCAAATGCATCAAACCTATGAACATAGCGGGCCTTGATGTTGTTGGCGGCGTAGTCGAAACGATCCTCTATCGCATCTTCATCTTTGTATTTGTAACCGAAATTAAAATAGCTGCGTAAGCCCCGGCGAAAATAGTAGAGGTCCAGTTCGCCCGCATGGCTTTGGGCATCGCGTCCCTGGTTTTGTTCAATCGTTTTGTCAGAGTATACGTAGGCTCCGCGGGCGAACCACTTTTTGGCGAGAAACCCGGACAGGTACGGGGAAGCCCGGTAGTATTTTAAAAAAGCACTGCCGTCGAGGCGAGCGTTGATATAGTAAAGCGATAGTCCGGAGTTGATCTTGCGAAAGCTGGTGCCGAGATCAAGTCCCAGCAAATGTGTCTGCCTGTCAAGAAAACTGAACTGGTCGTAGTTGCTTTGGCTGAAATTGTAAGTAGCTGCGACATTGGTTGTGTCATTGAACTGATGATCCAGTTGCAGTTCCACATCCATATTGAGCGAATAGTCGCTCTCGCTACTGGAGGCATCCAGTTCGTCGATAGTGACGTTGCTATCATATTCAGCTCCCAGTCCTACTTCAGCTGAAAATTCAGTTGAAGCTTGACCCTCATCGCAAACAGCAGGCATGGCGAACAACACGCTGGCAAGGGCGCAGGAAGTTTTAATCGTGTGTGCCGACAGCTTCATTCGGGGTCCTGGTAAAGTCGTACTTGTTTGTCCCGGGGGTTGCTTCCGGGGTTTGGACCAATGATAGCAAAAAAAAACAGGAGGAGGTCACATTGGAAATAACACCGCTGACGTACAATTTAGAGGTCGATGTAGCGGCTAAGAACCCTGATTATGTTTAGTGATCTAGCCGCGTTATCTGCTTTTGGTCTTGGCTTTGGCAAGCCCTGTCGCTAGTTCGCAAAGCGAGTCCGCTAAGGCACGTGTGGCGCTATTGCATGGCGTGTTCAGATCGGCTTGTCTGTGACGCCTCTAAAGTGGAGTCGAGAGCGGAGGGGGCATTCGATTTTTGTGGAGAATTTAAGCCGCTCGCTATAGATCAGTTGGGCCGGCGACATCAGTAGTTTGTGCGTTAATTGGGACCAGTGAGGTTTCAGTCAGGAGTCATTGCGGGCAACTTGAGAAATACCACGTCTCTACCGGGCTTTCCCGATCAGCCCAGCGATGGAACTGTGTCTGTTGCAGAAACTATCGTTCCGCGAATGATGGACTTTTTACAAGTACCTAGGCTGCATACGACCATGATTTAGAATTCCGTGGTCTGGGAACAAACTGAGCATTTTCTGCGAACGGGGGAATTTAGCCGGGGGCTGATTAAGTATCTTTTAGCCGTTGCAGCGATTCGCACGGTCGCTCTAAAGTGCTAGACTCCTTCGCTTTCCCATACTCTGTTTTCAGGAGCTAACCGATGTCAAAATCTGATGCCGAACTTCACCACGAATGCATGAATCGTTTTATTGATCTTGCCAATACAATCAAGGATGAGAACGTGGGCACTCACGTTATTTCCGCAGCTATGATGTCGGCATCTGCCGTGTATGCAACGTATGTGTCCGCGGGAAATGAAGGCGGACTTACAGAATCAGGTATGGAGAAGGTTATCGACGCCTATCGGCACCAAATGCAACAGGTGCAAGCGATGAAAAAAGCGGAATTTGACCGAGCAAACGAGGCCTCTTAAATTCAAGCAGGGTTACTACGGTGAGAAGGCCAGAGTCTGATGGTGGTATTTAAGCCTTTGACTGCACTCCTGGCCCCTGACGTATCATCATCGTTACTCAGGCCTACTTCTTGGGCAGGGCTGCATTTTTGAGAGTCACCATCCTTGGCCGGAGGCTTTGACCTAGCTACCGCTTTGGTACTGCGATCGCGTTCGCGCGTCGGGATAGATTTCAGTCAGCGCCTGCGGACTGCCCATTTCGTTGATGATCTGCGCGTGCTCACGCCGCAACAGAGACGGTTCAGCCACGCCACAGGAATGGGAAATAACTTCGACCTCGTGCATAAGATTCTGCGCGTACTTGGCGACGCGTGCGGCCTTATCTGTTGCGTCCAAGCCTTTTTGCAGGTCCTCATCATGCGTAGTGATGCCTGTGGGGCAGGTGTTTTTATTGCATTGTAATGCCTGAATACAGCCGAGCGCGAACATGAAGCCCCTGGCAGAGTTTACGCAGTCTGCGCCCAGGCAAAGAGCGGCGGCAACACCTGCCGGGTTGATCATCTTGCCCGAACAAATCACTCGAATTCTGTCGCGCAGACCGTATTCCACCAGCTTGTCCACGACTAATGGCAGACTGCGTTTTACCGGTAAGCCCATAAAATCTATCAGGCTTTGAGGTGCCGCGCCGGTGCCCCCGTCGGCACTATCGACAGTGAAAAAATCAGGGGCATAGTCCAGGCCCTTGTCCTGGATTGCCTGGAACAATTCGTCCAGCCATGCTGATTGCCCAATGACTGCTTTGATTCCAGTAGGCTTGCCGGTTACCTGGCGTACTCGGTGAATCATCTCGAGTAAGTCTGCAATAGAGCTGATGTCGGGATGGCGGTTGGGGCTGAGGGAATCCTCGCCTGCGGGTATGCCCCTGGTACTGGCAATGACCTCGGTGACCTTGGCTGCAGGAAGTATTCCGCCCTTGCCAGGCTTAGCTCCCTGGGAGAGCTTTATTTCGAACATTCGCACCTGCTCATGAGCCGCGATTTCACGGAGCTTGTCGTCACTCAAATTGCCCGTCTTATCTCTCACCCCATACTTAGCTGTGCCGATCTGGAAAATAACGTCACAGCCGCCTTTAAGGTGGTAGGGGGAGATAGCGCCTTCGCCAGTATTCAGCCAAATCCCTGCCTTAGAGGCGCCGGTAGAAAGGGCTGCAATTGCCGGCGCAGACAAGGCACCGAAACTCATTGCAGAAATATTGAAAAATGAAGAAGTTTGATAGGGATTAGCGGCGAAGTTTTCACCGAAGCAAATGTCTGTTCGTGGCTTTACTTCCTCTTCGAGCGGCGGAAACAGGCCGTTTAGAAAAATAAAGTCTCCGGGCTGATTTAACGGGTTGGTTGATCCAAACGCCACGGTGGAATCAATGTCCTTGGCAGCGCGGTATACCCATGAGCGCTGAGCGCGATTGAAGGGGAGCTCCTCGCGGTCAAGAGCGAAAAAGTACTGTCGAAAAAATTCCCCCAGATGCTCAAAAAAATAACGAAAGCGGCCAATAACGGGATAATTGCGACGTATGGTCTGAGAGGTCTGGGTGACATCGACTACGTACATATAAACGATGGCAATGATCAACAGGCCAAACGCAAGGCTCAGCACAATAGCGCTCACCTCGATAAAACCAAGGGCAAAGTCCTTGAGTGTATCTATCTCCATCTCCACCACCTGTTCTCCAATTTTTTACCGAGAATAGAGCTGGCGAAGAATTTTGCGCCAGCGATACCATCAAGTTCTTTTAGACAGGGCACGCCACCAGTCGTCGCTACACCAGCTTCCTAGTCTCGCGGTGGAAGGCCGTGCACCATGGTAATGAATTTCAGGTCTGTACCGGCGCGGCGAAACTCTGACAGTTGCTGGTAGTCCGGGTCGTTATACCATGACTTGGCAGCGTCTTCGTTCGGAAATTTGAAGATAACCATTCGACCTTCCCTGGGCTCTGCGCCCTCGAAGGTCACTGGCTTGTCGTCGAAGGTAAAAAATTCGCCTTGATGACGATTTAATATCGGGAAAAATCCTTTTTCATATTTACGGTATTCATCCTTGTCGTGAACGATGAAATTGGCAATGACGTAAGCTGGTGCATCAGACATGTGTTATTTCCTGTGTTGGGGGTAATTAAATGTTCGTTAGCCAGTTGGCTACCGCTTGGCCGATTTCGACAGGGGAGTCTTCCTGCACAAAATGCAGGCCGTTGACGGTAACTTCTTGTTGGTTGGGCCATTGCCGGCAAAATTCGCGGGCCGGGCCGGTCAGGATTGATCCTGGGTCCGCGTTGATGAATAGCTTGGGAATGTCGCTGCCCGCCATAAAAGCGCCGTAAGCGTTGACCAGGTCAACCATGTGAGCGGGCTCGCCATCGATAGGGATATGCCTTGGCCAATTGAGCGTAGGTTGACGATCGTCCGATGATGAAAAGGGTTCCCGGTAGGCTGCCATCTCTTTTTCGGTGAGCTCGCGGATGACAGAGGTTGGCAAAACGGCTTCGACAAACATGTTTCGATTCAAAATGAGGTCTTCCCCTTTGTCAGAGCGAAAGCCTTTGAAAATTCCCCTGGCGCCTTCAGGCCAGTCATCCCAGTTGAGTGGGCATACGATAGCTTCCATATAGGCAACGCCGTGAATCGCATCCGGGTTATTCATTGCCCAATGGAAACCCAGGCCGCTGCCCCAATCGTGAACCACCAGAGTGACCTTTTCCTCTGCGCCCAACTCCTTCAAGAGTCCGGCCAAGTAGTGGTAGGCCACCTCAAAACTGTAGCGATCGACGCCGTCGCTTGCGGGCAGTTTGTCGGAGTCACCTTGGCCGATCAGGTCTGGAGCGATTACTCGGCCACTACCTTCTAATTCGGGAATGACGTTGCGCCATAAAAAGGAAGAGGTCGGATTGCCGTGTAGTAATACGATGGGGTCACCAGAGCCCACATCAACATAAGCAATCCTTTTGCCGTCAACAGTGGCGAATTTTTTTTCATAAGTCATCGTTTCTGTAATCATTAAGTGGTCCTTATGGGGTTAGGCGGCGATGCCAAATAGAGTGAGACTGGTGTCTATCGATTGTTGTAGACGAGCTCGGTCAACCTGCTTTCTACATTGGACGCGAATGCCCAGATTCAGCGTCATCAAGGTTTCAGCCAGTTCAGCAGGGCTGTAGGTGTCGGTCATTTCGCCAGTCAATTGTGCGTTCGTTAGCAGCTGCCGAAATCGGTCCTGTATTTCATCCAACTTGGTTTGTGCCAGTAGCTGTAACTCGGGGTCAACGTCCGCCATTTCCAAGACGCTGTTGACCATCATGCAGCCCCGGGAAATTCGCTGCTCGGGTGCTTCGCTGACAGTTTGTAAGAAGAATGTCCGAATCGGGGCAAGGTTCTCGCGGGAAGACCCGGGCATCGCCAAAATAGCCAGCGTACGCTTGCCGAATAACTCAAGACACTCCCTGAATAGCTCGCGCTTGCTGGAGAATGACGCATAAAAGCTGCTTCTTGCCACACCCATGGCGCCGAGTAATTCTGGCATGGACGTGGCCGCATAGCCCCTGCGCCAAAACACCTTCAGCGCTGCATCGACCGCTGCATCTCGCTTGAAAGAGGAGGGGCGTGCCATAAGAAATCATCGCTCGGCTGTTTAGGAAGACAATAATTCTGAACCGATCGGTTCAGAATTTCAAGTCAAGTAAGAGAAACCTCGCCTCGTTTAATCTTTTCTTCTTCCTCCTTGAACCTGAGCAGTCGAGCATCCAGCGATTGCTCATGTCTCGCTCGTGTTTTTTCCAGCTCGTTGAGGCGTTCCTGAACGTTGTTGTTGAACTGTTGTTCCCGTTTCCAGAGTTCGGCAAGCCTGTCTTCGTGCGCGCGATCCGCCAGTTGACGGAGATGGCGAATTTCACTCACTTCAGTTATTTGCTGCTGCTCGTGTTCCTGCCGTTGTATTCGCAGGCTGTTGATGGCTTGCTGATAGGCTTCCTGTAACGACTCTGCTTTCATTGCCAGTCGTGCTTGCTCTTGCTGCAACACGGCTCCCGCTTCCTGCTGCAAAAGGTCTATTGCTAAAAGGTCCCGCTTTACCTGTTCTTCTGATGCAGCAATTTTCGCTTTCAAGTTTTCAATAGTTTTCTCGGCCAACTTTTGACAAGCCGAGCGGTCAATTTCAAGTTGTGTAGCGGTGTCTTCGTCTTTCTTTTGTGCAATTGCAGTCTGCTCATTCACTTGTTTGATTTGGCGCTGCAGTTTGTGTTTCTTTTCGGCCTCCTCTGCAGAAAGAATGGAAAGGTTTTTGTCGAGTTGTTCCTTGCTCTCGGCTTCCAGCTGCTGCAAGCGCGCAAATTCTTCCTTCGCGGCGAGCAAGGCTGCCTCCCTCTCTACCTCGACGTTCTTCAGGGCTGATGCATTTTCGTCTTTCACCTCTTTTTGCATCTGGCTCAACTGCTTCAGCTTGCTCTTGTGACTGGTTTTCGCGTTCAGTTTCAGGTCTTGCAGTTTTGCCAGGATTTCATTGGCAGGCGGCACGGCTGGTTCTAAAATAGTCGCTGAGGTCTCTTCAGGCTCAAGCAGAGTGTCGACTGCAGGGTCGCTGATAATTTCGCCCCTTCTGGCACGGTGAGGGCTGGAGGCAAAAAACACGCCCGTATTCTCCTTCTGTACCCGGGTCATTACCTGCTGTTTGGGTGCGTCTGTGGGGATAGCCGAAGACTCAGTCGGCACCAATTGTGCTACTCCACCGATATCAGTAATCTTTCTGAAATAGTCCGCTGCCGACTTGCGTCCCAGATTGCTAAGTAATACGAAGGTATCCCCGGAGAACAACTCGTCCATAACGAGGGGGTCGCGAACTTGAAACAACTCAGCCAGGCCCTCGCGAACGTGAGCAGGGTCGTAGTTAGGGAGAATATCTCCTTTGAAGGTGAGGTCAAAATTTTTCACCCGTTGGTCCTGTTTTCAGATGATTTCAGTCATCGAATTTAGGTGCGCGCGGGCTGCATTTCCAGATAAAACGAGCGAAAAGTCGAGATTTGTTCGATCGAATAAAAAGGCGCTTTAATCAGCTCATTGGTCAGTTTGATGGTTATCAAACTGCCTGTTCAAGCCGTGAGCGAAAGGCTTACCTCACCCTGTCTCATGCATGCGCTTAGGGGATGCTCACACATTCACTATTGAGTGACATAAAGATGCACGCGATCAGCACGTGGCTTGCAATGTGCAATTACTTTAGGTTGAGAGTGGTACCGGTGAACGGACTTGAACCGTTACTCCCGAAGGAACCAGATTTTGAATCTAGCGTGTCTACCAATTCCACCACACCGGCATTTTACTCTTAACCCATGACGTCGCAGCATCTCATTCTCCACTGCTCTGTGTCTCAGCTCAGAAAGGCTGAATCGGCAAAGAGCGCCTGGACGTCTGTTTGGAGAGCGCCGGATTATAGCAATCGGCCTCTAAACTGCAATATTTTTCCTTAACCCCGCCCCTATTTGGTTGTAAACTCCGCGCCAGCTCCGTCGAGAGCAGGTAATTTATACCCAGGCCGCTGAAAGTGCGGATGATCTGAGTACCTTTGAGGAGAAAAGAACATGGCCATGAAACTGGTTAAGAAAACTGCAGATTACAGCATCTTCAAGCGCAGCGATGACCGCTATGCGGTAAAGGATGCCAACAAGAACGCTGTTAATGGCGAAGAAAAAGTCAAAATTTTACTGGCGGAAGACCTGATAAAGGTAGCAGCGGCTGCTGCACCCGAAGAAGCGCCGGTTGAGGAAGAGACCGCTGAAGAAGCTGAAGCTGCTGCAGAAGAACCTGAAGCTGCAAAAGAAGAATCCGAGGCTGCCGAAGAAGAGGCTCCTGAGGAAGAGTAGTCTCTTTAGCAGGTTGCACCCTGAGAAGCCGGCCCCTGTGCCGGCTTCTGTGTCCATGAATGGATGTCAGTGAGTGCGGAGCTGCTGGTTTACGGTATTAATCGATGAAGCGTACAGATTTTTCCTATCATCTTCCTGAGGAACTGGTAGCGCAGTATCCATTACCTGAGCGAAGTGATAGTCGGCTATTGTGCCTTGACGGTTCTGATGGGGCGATGGCACATCGCAATTTCACTGATTTCCCAGGCTTGCTAACAAGCGATGATTTGCTGGTCTTCAATAACACTCGAGTGATTCCGGCACGCCTTTGGGGCCAAAAAGAAACGGGTGGTAAGCTGGAAATCCTAATCGAGCGCGTCACTGGCACGCACTCGGCCCTGGCTCATATTCGCTGTAGTAAATCCCCCAGACCGGGCACCCGAATTTTGCTTGCTGAGCGTGAAGGCGCTAGCCCCGGCGATTACCGTTTGGAGGTTACTGGGAGAGAGGGGGCATTGTTTATGCTCTCCAGTGAAGGCGGCCTGCCACTGACTGATATCATGCGGGATATAGGACACATGCCGCTGCCACCATACATCGCACGGCAGGATGAAGAAGCTGACCAGGAACGCTATCAAACTGTGTTTGCTGAGCGCGAGGGTGCGGTTGCTGCGCCTACTGCGGGGCTGCATTTTACTGACGATCTGCTGAGGCAGATCGCCAAATTGGATGTTCGCACTGCCAAGGTGACTCTGCACGTTGGAGCGGGTACTTTCCAACCCGTCCGTGAAGACAATATTCTCGATCATATTATGCATTCCGAATTTGTAGAAGTGGGGGAAGACGTCTGCGCGGCGGTTAGTGACGCACGTGCACGGGGCGGCCGGGTCGTAGCGGTGGGCACTACCGCCGTGCGCTCTCTTGAGTCTGCCAGCACCACCGGTGAGATAAGGCCTTTCGTCGGAGATACGGATATTTTTATTTACCCGGGGTATCAATTCCGCTCGGTTGACGCCATGGTGACGAATTTTCACTTGCCGGAGTCTACTTTGCTGATGCTGGTAAGCGCCTTTGCGGGCAAGGAGCATATAATGAACGCCTATGAGGAGGCGGTTGCAAGGTCTTATCGTTTTTTCAGTTACGGAGATGCCATGTTTTTGAGTGCGGGAGAAAGTTCACAATGAGCCGTGATTGTCGCATGCGCTTCGAGCGGTTTGGGAGTGATGGGGATGCGCGCCGAGGCCGTCTACATTTTCCCCGTGGCACCGTTGAGACCCCGGCATTCATGCCAGTGGGAACTTATGGCACCGTAAAAGGCATGCTGCCCAGGGATATTCATGAAATTGGCGCCGAGATCATTCTGGGCAATACCTTCCATTTATGGCTTCGCCCCGGTACTGATATCATCGAGCAGCATGGCGATTTACATGACTTTATGCATTGGAATGGTCCAATCCTCACCGATTCAGGCGGGTTCCAGGTGTTTAGCCTTGGCGATATGCGGAAAATTTCTGAAGAGGGGGTAAAGTTCCAGTCGCCGGTGGATGGGTCGAAAGTCTTCCTTGATCCGGAAAAATCAATGTCCATACAGCGCAAGCTTGGGTCAGACATTGTCATGATATTCGATGAGTGCACGCCTTACCCGGCCACGGAGCAGGAGGCTAGCGATTCCATGGAGTTGTCTCTGCGCTGGGCGGCGCGCAGCAAAACCGCGCACGCTGATAGTTCGGCAGCGTTATTTGGTATTGTCCAGGGCGGCATGTACTCCCACTTGCGAGAACAATCGCTCGCCGGTCTCAAAGAGATAGGCTTTGATGGCTACGCTATTGGTGGCCTGTCTGTGGGCGAGCCCAAGGACGAAATGATGTCTGTGCTTGAGGTCATGCAGCCTCTTCTTCCTGAAGACAAGCCCAGGTACCTCATGGGAGTGGGCACACCTGCAGATTTGTTAGAGGGCGTGCGCAGGGGGGTGGATATGTTTGATTGTGTCATGCCTACTCGCAATGCTCGCAACGGCAATATTTTTACCTCGCATGGAGCGCTGAAACTGCGCAACGCAAGACATAAAACCAGCACCTTGCCACTTGATGAGGAATGCGGCTGTTACACCTGTAAAAACTTCAGTCGCGCTTATCTGCACCACTTGGACAAATGTAATGAGATTCTGGGTTCTCAGCTAAACACTATTCATAATTTGTATTTCTATCAGCAACACATGGCGGGTATTCGAGAAGCTATCGAACAGGGCCGACTTGAGCAGTTCGCCGACCAGTTCTATGCGGAGCAGGAACGCGGTGTTTAGGTCTGGCATTACTTTCCGGACAGAGGCGCTGGCCTGATGGGCTTGCTATCCCCCATTCTGCAAACACTGGAAAATTCGCTGGTGCTGAATGGCTTAGTCTGGGACCACAGCGACCTGCCGCAGGCGGCAGTGCTGGTGATGCTGTCAGACGAGGCTGAGCCCAGAGTGCTTCTGGGTAGACGGGCAAAGCACCTGAAAAATCACCCGGGCGAAATCGCTTTTCCTGGCGGTAAGCGCGAGCCTGAAGACCTTACCCCTTGGGTAACTGCAAGACGTGAGGCCTGGGAGGAGGTTGGGGTTCGAGAAGAGCTGGTACATGCGCTCGGAGAATTATCTCCGCTGGTAACAAGAACAGGGTTTGAAGTTCACCCCTGTATCGCTCGTGTACCTGCTCAATTGGAGCTGAAAATTGACTACGGTGAATTTGACTCGTTGTTTACCCAGCCTTTGAGCTGCTTTGCTGATGTTGATTTGTTTCGACTGGAGCGAATGCAGGTAAATGGCGCTGAGAGAATGGTGCCGCACTATCAAATGAATGACGACAATATCTGGGGTGTAACAGCAGCCGTGCTGGCTATGATGGCAAATATTGCCTACGATGCGGGCCTTGATTTACAACGTGATTGGAATGCCAGACCATGAAGTACTCCCTGGGGGATAAACAGGTAAAGCTGTTAGGCCAAGGCCATTTTATAGCGCCCAATGCGGCAGTGATTGGTGATGTCACTTTGCATGACAATGCCAGCGTCTGGTTTAGCTGCGTACTGCGTGGTGATGCGGATCGTATTGAGGTTGGTGCAGGAAGTAACATCCAGGATGGCACTGTTATGCACGCTGACCCAGGTTACCCAATGATCGTTGGCGAAAATGTAACAGTGGGCCATAGCGCCATGCTGCATGGCTGTACGATTGGCGATGGTTCGTTGGTCGGCATCAATGCGGTCGTGCTCAACGGTGCACGTGTGGGCAAAGGCTGTTTGATAGGCGCCAATGCGCTGGTTACTGAAGGCACTGAAATTCCTGATGGCTCGATGGTGCTAGGCTCACCGGCAAAAATTGTCAGGCAGTTGAGTGATGAGGCGCAATTGCAGCTGCAGCGTAATGCAGATCATTACGTAGGCAATGCCAAGCGCTTTGTTCAGGACTTGGTTGAGCAGACATGAACGATATCGGCCCGCAGTCACCCTGCATTTCAATTTGTGTTCTGGACGATAATGATATTTGCCAGGGTTGCTTTCGTAGCGCCGGGGAAATCACTGAATGGTTTATGGAGAGCCCCAAAGGCAAGCAAGATATTCTGGAGCGGGCAATCGCGCGCCGCAAAGACTCATTCCCGGTAAAGCTGCTGTAAATAGAAGCGCTTAATTTGTCGGTTCAGCAGCGACCACATTTGCCTTTACGGCCTGCACAACATTACCTTCAAGTTCGAGAATTTCCAGTCGGTAAGTGTCTATCGACAGACCTGCATTGGCGTCAGGAAAGCCTTCCAGGTATTCGAGGATCAGGCCACTGATTGTCTTGGGGCCGTCGGTGGGCAGATGCCAGTCCAGGGATTTGTTGATTTCTCGAATATTGGCAGTGCCTGCAATAATAAAACTACCATCTCGCTGGGGAAAAATATTGTCCTCGGTGCCTGCCATATTAGAGGTGAACTCGCCAACGATCTCTTCAAGAATATCCTCCAGTGCGACCAGCCCCATCACCTCTCCGTATTCGTCTACAACGACGGCAAGTCGGCTCTTTTTCTGCTGAAAATTCAGGAGCTGGGTATGCAGGGGGGTGCCTTCCGGTATGAAGTAGGGTTTTTCCATTTCCCGTTCCAGCGCATTTCGATCTAGTCCCTGGCTATCGATTACCCGGCTCATATTGCGCATGTGCAGCATGCCTACAATATTGTTGATGTCTTCTTTCCATACGGGCAAACGGGTGTGAGAGCTGGTTTGAATATAGCGCAGGATCTCATCGTCGCTGTCATCGAGGTCTATACCAAAAACATCGTTACGCGGAACCATAATATCGTCGACGCTGACTTCTTCAAGGTCGAGAATGTTGAGCAGCATGCCGCGGTGGCGTGCGGGAATCAGCTTGCCTGCGTCGGTGACGATAGTACGCAATTCATCCGATGAAACGTGTTCGTCATTTTGTTTCGCAGGGTCCATGCCAAACGTGCGCAGTAAGCCGTTGGTTATCCAGTTTACTGCAGCGACCAGTGGGTAGAGTATTTTCAATAGCGGTAGCAATATCAGGCTGGCGGGGAACGCTATTTTTTCAGGGTGAAGGGCTGCAATAGTTTTCGGCGTTATCTCAGCAAAGATCAGGATGACCAGGGTTAGAGCGAAAGTGGCAATGAAAATTCCCGCGTCGCCCCACAGTCGTATGGCGATGACCGTGGCGATGGCCGAGGCAAAAATATTGACCAAATTGTTGCCGATCAGAATCAAGCCGATAAGCCGGTCTGGGCGTTCCAGTAATTTGCCGGCGCGAGTAGCGCCTCGGTGCTTATTGTTCTGCAGGTGCTTCAATCGATAGCGATTGAGGGACATCATGCCGGTTTCTGAGCTTGAGAAAAAACCGGAGAGAAGAACAAGTGCAGCCAAAACCGAGAAGAGTAGACCCAGCGGTGCTTCGTTCAAGGTGGGTATAAACCTATAATAATGTCTGAGTCGGTATCTTGAAGAAAAAGATCGGTAGGAGCAAGCCCCCAGCGGGCACGATTAGCCGCGCTGTAATATCAGTTCGAGGACCAGTTTGGAGCCAAAGAAAGCCAGCATCAGTGCGGCGAAACCGGCGAGCGTAAGACGCACGGCTGTTTGACTGCGCCACCCCAGCTTGTGGTGGCCCCATAGCAGCACGGAGAACAGAACCCAGGCGAGCATAGTTAGCGCAGTCTTGTGCACCAGATGCTGGGCAAAAATGTCATCGAGGAATATAAAACCACTTATGATGGAAATTGTGAGCAGGACCACGCCCACCAAGAGCAGTTCAAACAGCATGGTTTCCATGAGCTGCAGGGGCGGTAGTATTTGGACAATACCGTGAGTATGTCGGTGGCGTAGCTGATAGTCCTGGGCGGCAACCAATGCTGACTGGGCTGCAGCCAGGGTAAGTACTGCATAGGCCAGAATAGAGCAGCCAATATGCAACAGCAGTCCACCGGGTAATTGAGTGGTAATTGATGCTGTCTCGGGTGCGAAAGTCGACACAAGCACCGACATTGCCGAGAGCGGAAAAAGAACGACAAGCAGGTTTTGCAGTGGGCGTCGAAGCATCAGCAAGACACACACCAGGTTAACAGCCAGAAACATCAAGGCGGAAATCTTGTAAAACCCGAGGCTTAGGCCGCCGGTAACACTGACACCCTGCACGGCCACAATGCTATGGCAGACCATCGCAATGCTGCCCATGACGGCAACCCCGCGGCTTAACCCCTGGCGTTGCTGAAAAATGTGCATGAGGTGCAGACCTGTCGCGGTCAGATAAAGTAATGCAGCAATAGGTGCTAGGAGGCTGGCAGACATCAGTTTGGGGGTTGGACCGAGGTGGCGTATACTTCGTCCTTTGTACAGGGGTGGCCCAGCAGAATCAATAGCGGCTGCTCTCCATTATGAAGTTCGAGAGTATTTAGATGTTTCAAAGTCTCAGCGATCGCCTGTCAAACAGTCTGCGTTCGATTTCCGGTAAGGCAACCCTCACCGAAGATAATATCCAGGAAACCTTGCGTGAAGTGCGTATGGCGCTGCTGGAGGCCGACGTGGCTTTACCGGTGGTGAAACAGTTCGTGGAGTCCGTGAAACAGCGGGCTGTTGGCCAGGAGGTGATGAAAAGCCTCAGCCCGGGACAAGTTTTTCTGAAAATAGTCCAGTCCGAGCTCGAGTCCGTTATGGGTTCCGCCAACGAAGGGCTCAATCTTGCAACCCAGCCCCCGGCGGTGATTCTTATGGCTGGTCTGCAAGGGGCAGGCAAAACAACCTCTGTAGCCAAATTGGCCAAATTGCTGAAAGAGCGCGATAAAAAGAAGGTGACGGTAGTGTCGGCTGATGTCTACCGTCCTGCCGCAATCAAGCAGCTGGAAACCCTTGCAGCTGAGGTGGGTGTCGATTTTTTCCCTTCCGAGTCCTCGGAAAAACCGGTCGACATTGCCACTGCGGCACTTAGCCATGCCAAGAAGTCATTTTCTGATGTACTCATCGTGGACACCGCGGGTCGTCTCGCGGTAGACGAGGATATGATGGCTGAGATCGCGCAGCTTCATGCATCAGTGAATCCCATCGAGACCCTGTTTGTGGTCGATGCCATGACAGGCCAGGATGCAGCCAACACCGCCAAAGCTTTTGGAGAAACGTTGCCTTTGACCGGTGTCATTCTCACCAAGGTTGATGCTGATACGCGCGGTGGTGCGGCCCTGTCGGTGCGCTCGATCACGGGTAAGCCTATTAAATTCCTGGGTGTTGGCGAAAAAATCGCAGCCCTGGATCCGTTCCACCCGGATCGCCTGGCGTCACGCATTCTTGGCATGGGCGATGTACTGTCCCTGATCGAAGAGGCAGAGCAGAAGGTCGACAAGGAAAAAGCTGCTAAATTGGCCCGCAAGGTCAAAAAGGGTCAGCGCTTCGACCTCGAGGACTTTCGTGACCAGCTGCAGCAGATGAACAATATGGGTGGTATTACCGGCATGTTGGATAAGATGCCGGGCATGGGAAACATGGCACAAATGGCTCAGCAAAACCTGGATGTGAAAATGTTTGCCCGTATGGAGGCGATGATCAACTCTATGACCCCCAACGAACGGCGTCGTCCGGAGACGATTCAGGGGTCTCGCAAACGTCGTATCACCAAAGGTTCTGGTACTCAGGTGCAAGACCTCAACCGCCTGTTAAAGCAGCATAAGCAGATGCAGAAAATGATGAAGAAGATGAAAGGCGGGGGTATGCAGAAAATGATGCGCGGCCTTGGTGGAATGATGCCACCCGGCGGCGGCGGTATGGGTGGTCCAGGTGGCATGCCTCCGGGCGGAATGCCGCCCTTCAGATAGATTGTTTAAGACTTCTGGAGTCCGGATCGCAAGACTGGCTCCCTTTGTGCTGATGGGTCCTGAACAGAAGCTACCGCGCTCCCCAAAGGAGGTCTGGTAAAGGTAACTGGTTTCGCAGCTAAGCTGCGGAATTACCTAAATAAATCCCGCTTATGGGGTTTTATTCCACAGCTGATTTCCGTATGATACGCCACCTTTCCGGCCGGTGTGTCGGTTTTTGTCGTGGGTAGCTGAAGCAAATCGACTCAGATGCCTCTAATTTTTCAGGAATTTTAAGCAAATGGTAACAATTCGTCTTGCACGTGGTGGCTCCAAGAAGCGCCCCTTTTACCACCTGACCGTAACTGACCACCGCAATGCGCGTAACGGTCGTTTCATCGAGCGCGTGGGCTTTTTTAACCCGGTTGCCCGTGGCCAGGAAGAGCGTCTGCGCGTCGACGCCGACCGCATCGAGTACTGGCAGGGCCAAGGTGCCCAGCTTTCTGAGCGTGTCGCCAAACTGGTCAAGGACGCAGCAGTAGCCGCGGCTTAAGGCCGGGCGACCGGTCTTTGATGAATGAGTCCGGATCCAACCCCCTGACCGCCGGTAAGATTACGGGCTGTTATGGCATAAAGGGCTGGGTAAAAATACATTCGTTCACTGATCCTGCGGAGAATCTCTTCCGCTTCGGTAAGTGGATGCTTCAGCGTCGAGGTGCACTGGTAGCGGTGGAGTTCGATCATTGGAAGCCACAGGGTAAGGGCATGGTTGCCCATATTGCGGGAGTTGATGACCGCGACCTGGCAGAATCCTATAAGGGACTGCAAATCGTGGTGGAAGCCGATAGTCTTCCACCGCTGGAAGAGGGTGAGTTTTATTGGCGCCAACTGCAGGGTCTGCAGGCTTGGGGTCGGGAGCCAGATTCCAGTGATGACAGAGTGTTGCTGGGCACCGTGGATTACCTGATCGAAACCGGTGCCAATGATGTGTTGGTCTTAAAGGCCACTGGCGACAGTATTGATGATAAGGAGCGGCTCATTCCCTATCTGCCCGGCGATACAGTCAGCAGGGTAGACCTGGAAGAGGCAGTGATAGATATAGACTGGTTTATTCACGAAGAATAGGTCGGCAGAAATAACCGGGGGGCAGGATGCAGATCGCACTGGTAAGCCTGTTCCCGGAAATGTTTGAGGCTGTCAGTGAGTTCGGTGTTACTGGCAGGGCGGTGAAACAGGGTCTGGTTCAGATCAGCCACAGCAATCCGCGGGATTACACCACCGACAAGCATCGTACGGTGGATGACAGGCCCTATGGTGGCGGCCCGGGTATGTTGATGAAAATAAACCCTTTGCAGCAAGCAATAGCTGCAGCAAAGGCGGCGACAGGGGAAGAGGCAAAAGTAATTTACCTGTCACCTCAGGGTCAGCGACTCGATCACAGTAAGGCTGTGGCACTTTCGCGAGAGCGAGCGCTGATATTGGTTGCAGGCCGCTATGAGGGCGTTGATGAACGTCTTATAGAAGCCGAAGTCGATGAGGAACTATCCATCGGCGATTATGTACTAAGTGGCGGTGAGTTGGCTGCCATGGTAGTCATCGATTCGGTGACACGCCAGTTGCCAGGTGTTTTGGGGCATGAGGACTCTGCACAAGAGGACTCCTATGCTGATGGATTGTTGGATTGTCCGCACTACACAAGGCCCGAGGAGTACCTGGGTAAACGGGTACCCGATGTTTTGCTCAGCGGAAATCACGAGTTGATTCGCCGCTGGCGCCTGAAGCAGGCACTGGGCAGGACGCAAGAGCGTCGCCCGGATATGCTGCAGAGCCGGTCAATGACGGCCGAAGAGAATGAATTGCTGGCGGAATATCTCCGTGAGCGAAGTTAATTAACGAGCCCGCTAGCTGTGAAGCTACGACTGGAACACTAAAGGAGCGCACCATGAGCACCAACAAGATCATTTCTCAGCTTGACGCTGAACAAATGGAAAAAGACCTGCCCGAGTTCGGCCCCGGTGATACCGTGGTTGTTCAGGTAAAAGTGAAAGAAGGCGAACGTGAGCGTTTGCAGGCCTTTGAAGGCGTTGTTATTGGCAAGCGTAATCGCGGCCTGAACTCTGCTTTCACCGTGCGCAAAATCTCCCACGGTGTTGGTGTTGAGCGTACTTTCCAAACTTACAGCCCTTTGGTTGACAGTCTGTCCGTCAAGCGCCGTGGTGACGTGCGCCAAGCTAAGCTTTACTACCTGCGTGAGCTGTCTGGTCGGGCTGCCCGTATCAAGGAAAAGCTGGGTTAATCCAGTTTTACCTTAGCAGTCTTCGAAAGCGGCCTTTATTGGCCGCTTTTTTGTGCGTGTAAGATCGAATGGCTATGGTAAATAGCTGATGCTAACAGTCTAAGAGCGGTACACTGCAGGCACGAATTTAAAGAAACACGTTGGCACCTGTGACTCATATAAATGTGATGGCACCAAATGGTCGGGTCTTGGGCCTGCTGGTTCTAGCTTTGACGCACCTCAGCGTGCCTCTCACGGCCTGCTTGGCCTATGGCGCAAGTCCACTTTGGATAATGGGTACCTTGGTGTTTCTTGCCGCCTTATGGCGCATTGGAACGGTTTCCAGTGGCGTGGGTACCAGAGTGCTTTGCGCCTCACTTTCCTTACTTTCTTATCTGCTTTCATTCTCATTGGCAGTGTCGTTTTACATGCAGGGAGTGGGCTATACAGAAGCTTTCTTTTTTCATTTAAATATAGGCACCCTGCCACAGGCGCTTAGCAGCTATCAGGCCCCGGCAATTCTTGGGTTTCTGGGATTAATTCTCAGCACTGCCTTGCCCCTTGTTATACCCGTTGTCGTTGTTCCTCGTGCGCTGCGTCTGCTGCCCCTGCCTATCGCTTTTTTGGCAGCGTTCCTGAGTTCTGCGCCGCTTTGGTCCTTTGTGAGCTATTTACTTGTTGCTAATGAAATTGATGTGTCTAATCAATATGGTCTGTATGTAGAATCTGATGGCGGCCTGCATTCAAGTGATAAAGGCTTATTCTCCGACGATCGCAAAAATATTATTCTCATATATGCAGAGTCTCTGGAAAGTATTTATCTAGACACGGCTATCTTCCCTCAGGACTATTTACCTAAAATTAAACGACTGGCAGCCGATGCTCATATGTTTAGCAATATGCAGCAGATTGCTGGAACCGGCTGGACTATAGGCGGCATGGTTGCCAGTCAGTGTGGATTTCCGTTGATGGCCAGCGTGCACAGTACTGGGAACAGTACGATTGCTTCTGTTGAAAAACCGTATCCAGATAGCACCTGCCTAGGTGATATCCTTGCAGACAGAGGTTACAAATCTGTATTTATGGGCGGCGCGGATCTTGCGTTTGCCGGTAAAGGCAACTTTTTATCGGCTCATGGTTACCACGAGGTTTTGGGGCGAGAGCAGCTCGCTTCTAAGTTGGAAGACCCAGATTATCTAAGTCTCTGGGGATTGTACGATGACAGTTTGTTTGCCCTCGCGAGGGAAAAATTTAAAGAGCTTGAAAAAAGCAGCCAGCCTTACCTATTGACGTTACTCACTGTTGATACACATCACCCCAACGGATACCCATCGCGCAGCTGCTCACAAGAATTTGATGACGATATGGGGAACTCATTGCGCTGTAGCGACTTGCTCATTAGTGAATTTATTCGCCATGTTCGCAATAACGCGGATATGGAACGCACGTTAATAGTGCTATTTAGCGACCACCTATCGATGCGGAATTCACTCTGGCCCGTGTTGAACGAAAATCATGCGGCACGCAAACTTTTGTTTATGCTGTTTGACAATCATCCCGGTGATATTTCCGATATACAAGGCAATCACTTGAACGTTGCCCCCACTATTATTGACGCGGCCGGAGTCGCTACGGTTCGGACACATACTGGCGCCCATTCTCTATTCGATGACCGGTTAGATGAATTGACAACAGAGGCAGTAAATGAAGCGACTCCTTCTCTTTTAATGAACACGGCGGCTGCTACTGAGGTTGGTGTTACGATTAGCAGATTGGGATACGAAATTGAGTTGGGTGATTTTAAAGTTAAAGCGAATAAAAACGGGATGCCCTTTAAATCTGGAATGTATATGCTTCTGCTGGATGACGAAGCTAAAGTAATTGATACGATGTTTTCTGAAAACTACATGGACTTAGCCGCCAGCGTGCCAGATGCTTTCGTAGTTGGAATTTCAGTGCTTCCGGATCGTCAAAACTTTCCCAGTTATTTCTTTGGTCGAATCACCGAAACAGGCGAGAAAATTCGTCAAGGTGCCCTCAAAGGTTCTGTTTTTCTATCCGCTCAGCAAATTCGGGCCGCTATGTGAGTGCCGTACACCCTGAAATTGAACGCTACATTGACGCCATGTGGATGGAGAAGGGGCTGAGTGATAATACGCTCAGTTCTTATCGTCGTGATTTAAGGCAGTTCAATGACTGGTTGGCGAAGAGTAAAAAGAGCTCAGTTATTCGCACTGACAGGGCCGAGCTTCAGGCCTACCTTGGTGCGCGGTTACAGCAGGGGCAGTCGCAGCGCTCTACCGCGCGATTTATGTCCTGCGCGCGAGGTTTCTACAAATACCTGCTGCGCGAGGGCAGGTTGACCGTAGACCCCACCCTGGATGTAGACAGTCCAAAGCTGGGACGCCCTCTGCCCAGGTCATTGTCCGAGGGCGATGTTGACAAGCTACTGGATGCCCCGGACCTGGATATCGCGCTGGAGTATCGTGACAGGACTATGCTGGAGATGCTTTACGCCTGTGGCTTGCGCGTTAGCGAGTTAACCGGATTGCAAATAAACCAAATCAGTATTAACCAGGGAGTTGTCAGGGTGTTTGGTAAAGGCAGCAAAGAACGCCTGGTACCCATGGGAGAGGAAGCGCTAGCCTGGTTGCAGGGCTACCTGGCAGGCCCCCGGGCTGAGCTTCTCAAGGGAATTCCCTCAGATGTAGTGTTTCCGAGCAAAAGAGGGCGACAGATGACTCGCCAGACCTTCTGGTATCGTATTAAAATCTACGCCCAGCGCGCTGGGATCAAGCAGAACCTGTCTCCCCATACGTTGCGGCATGCATTTGCTACCCACCTGCTTAACCACGGTGCTGACTTGCGGGTAGTGCAAATGTTGCTGGGGCATAGCGACCTGACGACGACCCAGATATACACTCATGTGGCCAAGCAGCGAATGCAGGAATTGCATGCGCAGCATCATCCCAGGGGCTGAGGAACTCTCGGCGTTAAAATTGTTCAAACAGGCGATGCATAATTTATCCGGTGGCAGGCGAGGAGTCTGTCACCCGCAATTGAGGAAAAACCATGGTATTTCGATTTAATCAGTCCGTTTCTGCGTTTCTGCTGCTGGCGCTGGCAGTCTTCGCCCAGGCGGGGACTCCAGCTGATAAAGCCACTGTGGCAAAGGTGCGCGCTGCCCTGGATAGTCCGGCAATGGGGCTGAAGGTGGCTACCGTTGAAACCAGTGAGGTTCCCGGGATGCTGGAAGTCCAGTTCGAGGCTGGCCCTATGGTTTATGCGACGGAAGATGGCAGTTATTTTATCCTTGGCGATTTGTTTCAGGTGAATAATGGCCAATTCGTAAACCTTGCAGAAAAACGCCGCGATAAAGAGCGATTGGTGAAGATGGAAGCGGTCGATACCGAGGATATGATCGTTTTCCCGGCGCAGGGTGACACACTTGCTCATATTTCAGTGTTCACAGACGTGACGTGCTTTTACTGCCAGAAGTTGCATAAAGAGGTACCTGAGCTCAATAAACGTGGCATTGAAGTGCGCTATCTGGCTTATCCGCGCTCTGGCATGGACTCCCCGGGGTATCGCCAGTTGGTCGGAGCCTGGTGCGCGAAAAACCCGCAGGAAACATTGACCAGCCTGAAAAACAAGGAATCTGTTGCGGTTAATCAGTGTGATGATAATCCGGTAGCCCAGCAGTATCAGTTGGGTCAAGAGTTGGGAGTGCGTGGCACACCCGCGATGATCACCGAAACAGGCCAGATGATCCCTGGCTACCAGAGTGCTGACCAGTTGATGGTGACGCTGGGCCTGAACTAGCCACTAGCGGCTTAAAATGGGCGACAGTTTTCGCTAACTGACGCCTGACCTTGCTTCCCTGCCTGTGTGGGGATGTCAGGGTCGGTTAATTTGGCACCATTAAGCGCGGGTACAATGCCACAGTTACGGCCCCGCGCGTTGACATAACTCCTCTGAAACCTTACTGTTCCTGACCTTTCCCGGTCATCAATCCAGCCTCTTTGGGCCCCAATTCAGAGTTAATACTGTGGACGAGCAATTTCGGCGGATATCACGCCTTCCCCCCTATGTTTTCAATATTATTGGGGATTTGAAACAGCAGGCGCGCGCGGCGGGTGAAGACATCATTGATTTCGGCATGGGCAATCCAGACCAGCCGACACCTGACCACATTGTCGACAAGTTGGTGGAAACCGCCCAACGGGGTGATACCCACCGTTATTCACAGTCCAAGGGCATTCCGCGCCTGCGCAGAGCGATTTGTGACTGGTACCAGCGTCGCTATGACGTGACCCTGAATCCGGAAACAGAAGCTATTGTAACTTTGGGTTCGAAAGAGGGGCTTGCTCATCTGGCCCTTGCGACGACCGGCCCCGGGGACGCGATTCTGGTGCCAAACCCCTCTTATCCAATTCACCCTTATGGCTTTGTCATTTCCGGGGCGGACATCCGTCACGTACCCATGGGCGCAAATGAGGAGGAGTTCTTCGACGAACTGGAGAAGGCAATTCAAAATAGCTGGCCGCGGCCTAAAATGCTGGTGCTGAATTTTCCATCGAACCCAACAGCTTATTGCGTTGAACTTGAGTTTTTTGAGCGTGTGGTCGCTATCGCCAAGGAGAACGAGATTTGGGTCGTGCAGGATCTGGCTTATGCGGACCTTTGCTTCGATGGTTATGTAGCACCTTCTATTTTGCAGGTAGAGGGCGCAATGGATGTTGCAGTAGAGTTCTACAGCATGTCCAAAAGTTATAACATGCCGGGGTGGCGCGTGGGTTTCTGTTGCGGCAACCAGGCTCTCGTAGGCGCTTTGGCTCGCATCAAATCGTATCTTGACTATGGGATGTTCACGCCTATTCAGGTCGCTGCTATTGCCGCGCTTGAAGGTGATCAGAGCTGTGTTAGTGAAATTAATGCGATGTATAAATCCCGCAGGGATGTTCTGTGTTCTGGGCTCACCGATGCCGGATGGCCTGTAGATCCACCCAAGGCGACCATGTTTGTTTGGGCGAAAATTCCCGAGTGCTATTCGAACCTGAATTCACTGGAGTTCAGTAAAAAATTGCTAAAAGAGGCCAAGGTTGCTGTGTCACCCGGCGTGGGTTTCGGTGAATACGGCGAGGGCTATGTGCGCTTCGGCTTGATCGAGAACGAACACCGAACTCGACAGGCTATCCGCAACATTCGAAAAATGATAAAAAATGATGGGGTCGCAGCGGCCTAGCCAGAGTTGTATCGGGGAAAGTAGCTAATAATGAGCTCAAATCTTGTAAAAATCGGCATTTGCGGTCTTGGCACTGTTGGCAGTGGCACCTTCAACGTGTTGAATCGCAATGCACAGTCGATTAACGCCCGCGCCCAGGCTGAGCTGGAGGTGATTCACATCGGTGCTCGCCGTGACAACCCCGCCTGTGACATCGGTGAGATTCGGGTTAGTCGGGATATCTTTGACGTCGCCAGAGACCCCGAGGTGCAAATTCTGGTGGAGTTAATCGGCGGTACTTCGGTTGCTAGAGAGCTGGTCGAAGAGGCGCTGCGCAATGGAAAACACGTAGTGACCGCCAATAAAGCACTGGTTGCAGAGTTTGGTAACGAGCTGTTCGCACTCGCAGAGCAGAACAATGTTGTTATTCGCTACGAGGCAGCGGTGGCTGGCGGCATTCCCATTATCAAAGCTTTGCGCGAGGGGCTTGCCGGCAACCGAATTGAATGGCTTGCCGGTATTATTAATGGCACGGGCAATTTCATTCTCAGCGAAATGCGTGAGAAGGGTCGAGACTTTGCCGACGTACTCACCGAAGCCCAGGAACTGGGCTATGCCGAAGCCGACCCTACTTTTGACGTAGAAGGGATTGATGCCGCGCACAAGCTGGTAATTCTCGCGTCGTTGGCATTTGGTATGCCCCTGCAATTTAGTTCTGTCTACACCGAGGGGATTACCAGACTCACTACACAGGATGTGGAATACGCTGAGGAACTGGGTTATCGCATCAAGCACCTGGGCGTTGCCAAGCACAGTGCCGACGGCGTAGAACTGCGGGTTCATCCCACGTTGATACCTGAGGGGCGTTTACTGGCTAACGTAAATGGCGTTAAAAATGCGGTGTTGGTGGAAGGAGACGCAGTTGGTCCCACTCTATACTACGGCGCAGGTGCGGGGGCAGAGCCCACCGCATCTGCAATAGTTGCCGATATCGTTGACCTGGCGCGAGAGCTGTCTGCTGGACAGTCCTGTCGAGTACCGGCCTTGGGTGTTGCTACTGCAGACCTTAAGGCTTTGCCTGTTTTACCGATGGAGCAGGTCGTCACACCATGGTATCTGCGGATTATTGCAGAGGATAAACCCGGCGTATTATCTTCGATAGCATCAATTTTTAGCGATCACGGCATTAGTATGGAAGCTTTAATTCAGAAACCACCGGCGGAAGGTGAAACTCGCGTGCCTTTGATTGTTCTCACCAGTCGCGCATCGCAAGGCAGCATGGATGTAGCGGTCGCCACTATCGAGGCATTAGAATCTATTTCAGGCGAAGTAGCCCGCATTCGGGTTGAAGCACTGGACGGTTAGGGTAAAAGAAGTGAAATACATTAGCACCCGGGGCCAGGCCCCTGCGCTCAACTTCGAAGAAGCACTGCTGACAGGGCTTGCCTCGGATGGCGGTTTGTATGTTCCAGAGTCTTTGCCTACTTTCAGCGCCGAGGAAATCGGCAGTATGGCAGGTCTGAATTATTCTCAGCTGGCACATAAAATCATCACTCCCTTTGTGGGCGACTGTATTCCTGAAGATGATTTAAAAGCAATCTTGCGAGAGACCTACGCTGAATTTCGCCACGATGCTGTGGCGCCAATGATTCAACTTGGTCACAACCAGTGGGTGTTGGAGTTGTTTCACGGTCCTACGCTTGCGTTCAAAGACTTTGCCCTGCAGCTGCTGGGGCGTCTGCTTGACTATGTGCTGGAACGAAAGCATCAAAAAGTGGTGATCATGGGCGCGACTTCGGGGGATACAGGCTCCGCCGCCATTGAGGGCTGCAAGCGCTGTAAGAACATCGATATTTTTATACTGCACCCTCATGACCGCGTCTCCGACGTACAGCGCAAACAGATGACAACAGTGGTCGGAAACAATATTCACAACCTGGCGGTGCAGGGCAATTTTGATGACTGCCAGGCGATGGTCAAAGCCAGTTTTAACAAGCGTGATTTCCTGCCAGAAGATCGCAGGCTGGTGGCTGTTAATTCGATTAACTGGGCTCGGATCATGGCCCAGATTGTGTATTACTTTTATGCTGCTGTTGCGCTTGGCGCACCCGAGCGCAGCGTCGCTTTTTCTGTGCCGACGGGAAATTTTGGCGATATTTTCGCCGGCTACCTGGCCAGCCAGATGGGTCTCCCCATTGAGCGCCTCATTATTGCTACCAATCGCAATGATGTGTTGCACCGAGTTATGAGCAATGGCAGCTACGGGCGCCAGCCGCTTGAGCATTCTCTGTCCCCGAGTATGGACATTACTGTTTCGTCCAACTTTGAGCGTTTGTTGTTTGATTTGTATGAACGTGATGGTGCTTCCATTGCACAGCTGATGGCTGACTTCGACCAGGGCGACATCAGCTTTTCACAACAGGCGATGGCCAAGGCCAGTGCATTGTTTTCCAGCCAATGTGTTAATGATGCGGAAACCTGCGCTCAGATGGCAGCCACGTGGAAAGACTGTGAATATATGTTGGATCCGCACAGTGCGATTGGTGTGAAAGCGGCGTTTGATGCCAAGGTTCCCGCCTCGGTTCCCGTGGTAACGCTGGCCACTGCTCATCCGGCGAAATTCCCCGGCGCGGTGAAGGCAGCCAAGCTTGATACGGAACCATCGCTGCCCCATCACCTGCGTGATTTATTCGATCGCCCTGAACGATTCGAAGTCTTGCCCAATGACCTTTCAGCAGTGCAGGCGTTTATGCTGAAGAATGTTAACGCCTGATTTAGCGCGATTGTGAACAAACTTATTCGTCGGCGCGAAACTCACTCCTCAGTCCAGTGGGACGAAAATAAGCTGCATCCCCTCCTTGCCAGGGTCTATTCCGGCAGGGGAGTGCGGTCATCTCAAGACCTCGACCTTGGTCTCACCCACCTGCTGCCACCTGCACAATTACTTAACGCAGAGCGCGCAGCGAAAATGCTCGCTGACGCATTGGCTGAGCAACAACGCATTCTTATTGTTGGCGACTATGATGCAGATGGCGCGACCAGTACCGCGCTGGCTTTGGATGCACTGAAATCATTTGGTGCCACGCAGGTGTCCTACCTGGTGCCCAATCGATTTGAATATGGCTATGGCCTGACCCGAGAAATTGTTGAACTCGCCCTGGAGCAGGGTAAGCCCGATATCATCATTACTGTAGACAACGGTATCTCCAGTATTGATGGCATTGCCACTGCGCGGGCACAGGGTATCAATACACTGATCACCGACCATCATCTCGCTGGCCACCAATTGCCGGATGCTGACGTTATCGTTAATCCCAATCAGCCGGGCTGTAACTTTCCCAGCAAAAATCTCGCTGGCGTTGGTGTCATTTTTTACATCATGATGGCCTTGCGGTCCGAGTTGCGGAATCGGGATTGGTTTGCCGATAGAACAGAACCCAACTTGGGGCGACTCACCGACCTGGTTGCACTCGGCACAGTCGCCGACGTTGTGCCCCTGGATCGAAACAATCGAATATTAGTTGCAGCCGGCCTGCAGCGTATTCGCGCAGGGCAGGCACGCCCGGGCATAATTGCCCTGTTGGAAGTGGCCTCTCGCCCGCTGCGCGGTGTGGTGGCATCAGACCTGGGATTTGCAGTTGGACCTCGTATTAATGCTGCGGGCCGGCTGGACGATATCTCGGTGGGCATTGAATGTTTGTTGCAGGATGACCCTTCGGCCGCCCGCAGGCTCGCCAGCGAACTGCACCAGAAAAACCAGGACCGCCGACAAATTGAGCAAGGTATGCAGGATCAGGCGCTCCAACTGCTGGATGAATTAGCCCTGGATGAAGTCGGTGTGCCCGTGGCTATGACGCTGTATCAGGGCGACTGGCACCAGGGCGTTATTGGCATACTTGCTTCTCGGATTAAAGACAGGCTGCATCGACCAACAATCGTTTTTGCCGATGGTGATGAAAGCGAAATTAAAGGTTCCGCCCGGTCCATCAATGGAATTCATATTCGTGACATACTCGACGCGGTTGCCACCCGTCATCCGGGCATGATTCTCAAATTTGGCGGGCACGCTATGGCGGCGGGACTGACCATTCCGCGCGAGCTTTACCGTGACTTTAATACAGCATTTATTGCGGAAGTGGAGCGCCATGCCAAAGATGTCGAACTGCAGGCCGTAGTCGAGTCAGACGGTGAGCTGGGGGCTGGCGATTTCGCCCTGGACCTCGCGAATGAGCTGCGTTTTGCGGGGCCATGGGGGCAGCATTTTCCGGAACCGGTTTTCGATGGCCATTTTAAAATCGTTCAGCAGCGACTGGTTGGCGACAAACACCTCAAGTTAGTGCTGTCTTTGAAAGACAGTCAACAAATCATCGACGCCATTGCCTTTAATGTGGACCTGGATGTTTGGCCGGATGAGTCAGTGCTCGAGGTGGAGGTGGCTTATCGGTTGGAAGTTAACGAGTTCCGAGGTAAGCGCAGTGTGCAGTTGATGGTCGAGTATTTGCGGGCGCTCTAGCCTAGCTGTCCTCCGGATTCCCAGACGGGCGGAAATCCAGAGAACGCCTGAAAATTTTCCTCAAATAGTCTGCTCAAGCGAGAGTTTCAGTTTATCTATCATCTCATCAACCTGCTCACGATTGATAATTAACGGTGGACACACCGCAATGGCATTGCCGGCCACATTACGCACGATCAGACCATTTTCCTGTGCTGCCAGGGTCACCTTTTTTGCCAGAGCGGCATCAGGTGCTTTACTGTCGCGGTGCTCAACCAGCTCGATAGCGCCGATCAGGCCCGCACCGCGTACTTCGCCGACTTGTTCATATTCCATAAGCTCGGCAAGCCGTGACTGCAGGTGTTCTCCCTGAGTCGCTGCATTGTCATAAAGACCGTCCCGTTCATAGATTTCCAGGGTTTTCAGTGCCGAGGCACAAGCTACCGGATGCCCCGAGTAGGTGTAGCCATGGCCGAACACACCGACCTCTTCGCTGGCCGCAATCATTGGCTCGTACATTTCGCCGCTGATAACAGAGGCGCTAATAGGGTAATAGGCGGACGACATTTGCTTGGCAAAAGTCATCATCGAGGGTTGCTGTATGTTGACCGTTTCACAACCGAATACTTTACCGGTGCGGCCAAAACCGGTGATGACCTCGTCAGCCCAAAATAGAATGTCATACTTTTCCAGAATGGCTTGTACTTTTTCGTAATAACCCGGTGGCGGCACCAGTACGCCGCTCGCACCGGTAATAGGTTCGGCGATAAACGCCGCTATGGTATCGGGGCCTTCTTGTAGAATGAGCTGTTCCAGGTTGTTGGTGATGCGATCAACGAACTGCATTTCGCTCTCGTCGCCCTGGGCTCCGCGATAGTAGTGTGGGTGGTCTGTGCGCAAAACGCCCAGTGCTTCCAGCGGAGCGTCGAAATGCGCCAGGTTAGCCGGCAAGCTGGTGAGTGAGCCTGCTGCCACGGTCACGCCGTGGTAAGCGCGATCACGGGTAATGATTTTGCGCTTTTCGGGTTTACCAATAGCGTTGAAATAGTAACGGAGCATTTTGATATGGCTGTCGTTGGCATCGGAGCCCGAATTACCGAAGAACACCATCGCATCTTTTACCGGCACCATATCTGCGAGTTTATCGCCCAGGTCGATAACTGGCTGATGTGTTTTGCCACCAAAAGTATGGGAGAAAGATAACTTGCCCAGCTGGTCACTGATGGCATCGATCAGCTCGCGGTTACCGTAACCGAGGCCGGTGCACCAGAGGCCTGCCATTCCCTCGAGGTACTGCTTGCCGTCCTGGTCATAAACATAAACACCGTCTGCGCGCTCGAATTTGAGCTGCTCGGTAGCGGCCAGGTTAGTGGTGGGGTAAATGACTGCTGACATAATAAGTACCTTATATTGTCCGTTTTAGGCTTGGGCGATGCCGCCCATACAAATGTATTTCACTTCGACATAATCGTCGATACCGTAATGGGAACCTTCCCGTCCCAGGCCTGATTCCTTGACGCCACCAAAGGGGATCAGCTCGGAGGTGATCGCTACTTCGTTGACGCCCACCATGCCGTACTCAATCGCTTCGCTGATCCGCCAGACGCGGCCTAAATCATTAGTATAGAGATAGGCAGCCAATCCGTACTCGGTATCGTTGGCCATAGCGATAGCCTCGGTCTCATCGCTGAAGCGAAGCACTGGGGCGACGGGGCCAAAAATCTCCTCGCGAAAGACCCGCATGTCATTGGTGACATTCGCCAGTATGGTGGGCTGATAGAAGTTTGGCCCCAGTTCAGGCATCGCTCTACCGCCCAGGGCCAGGCTGGCACCGTCGGCAACAGCATCTTGCACCATAGCGTCTACCTTCAAAAGTGCCTTTGGTTCTATCAATGGCCCAAGGGTGTTGCTTTCATTCATGCCTTCGCCCACGCGAAACTTGCTCACCTCTTGGGTAAGTTTCTCGATGAAGGCGTCATAGATAGTGTCCTGAACCAGCAGACGATTGGCACAGACGCAGGTCTGGCCTGCGTTACGGTATTTGGTGTCAATGGCTCCCTGGACCGCAGTATCCAGGTCTGCATCATCGAAAATAATAATAGGAGCGTTGCCTCCCAGCTCCATGGAAACCTTTTTTACTGTAGCGGCGCTCTGCGCGAGTAGATGTTTGCCGACGGGGGTAGATCCAGTGAAGGTAAGCTTGCGAATGATGTCACTGGAGGTGAGTTCGTCGCCAATTGCAGGAGCATCGGTGCCGGTGATGACATTAAACAAACCGCCGGGTATGCCCGCTCTATCTGCCAACTCGGCCAACGCCAGAGCCGACAGAGGAGTCTCGGCTGCAGGTTTGAGCACCACGCTGCAGCCTGCGGCGAGGGCGGGCCCCACTTTGCGGGTGATCATCGCACTGGGAAAATTCCAGGGGGTGATCGCTGCGACCACACCGACAGGCTGCTTGATGACAATTGAGCGTCTGTCATTTGGGCCAGGAATCACATCGCCGTAAATTCGTTTGGCTTCTTCAGCAAACCATTCCACAAAAGATGCGGCGTAGGTAATTTCCAGGCGTGACTCAGCAAGTACTTTGCCTTGCTCTGCCGTCATCAGGCGCGCCAGGTCTTCCTGGTTGTCCATGATCAGGTTGAACCAGCGGCGTAATATTGCGCTGCGTTCTTTCGCTGGCTGCTGTCGCCAGCTGATCATTGCCTGCTGTGCTGCTGCAATGGCGGCGCGGGTCTCTGCCGCACCCAGATCCGTCACATCAGCAATCACCTCGCCAGTTGCCGGATTCTTTACAGTGAAACTGGACCCGTTGGTCGCCGGGCGCCACTCACCGTCAATGTAAGCCATGCTCTTCAGCAGGGTGGGGTCGCTGAGCTGCAGTTTCATGGTATTGATTCCGATAGAGTATGGCGATGTAGAGCATTTTATGTATTGTATTTATCACTGCAATCGATATATTTGCACCTATATGGTGATTAAAAGTAAACAGGAGTAGCCGTGGAACTATTGAGACGCAACTTGCCGCTTAACGCTATGCGTGCTTTTGAAGCCGCAGCCAGACACTGTCATCTGCGTCGAGCGGCGGCGGAACTCGGGGTCACCCACGGTGCGGTCTCCAGACAGGTTCGCCAGTTGGAGGAACAGTTAGGCATCCTGCTTTTTGATCGCAGCAGGAATCGGTTGACCCTGACTCAAGAGGGCAACCGCCTGGCGCAGGCGGTGGGTGAGGCACTGGACCGGCTTACAGAGGGAGCTCTTTCTGTCGATCCAGCATCCTTGCCGGGCGAGCTCGTGCTGGCCGCGCCGCCCTCCATATCTGCTTGCTGGTTGTTGGCGATGATCGGTGAATTCAATCAGAGCTATCCTGAAATTGAAATTCGTCTGGATAATATCCTGCCGATGCAGCGAGAGTTGCCCGCAGAAATAGAGGTTGCCGTTTGTTTTGGTGAACCCATAGCGCCTAAAAAAGTGGTAAGAGAGCTGTTCCGCGAGAAATATGGGCCGGTCGTGAGTCCATCGCTGTTGCCCACTGGAGGTAGCGTTCTGGAGCCTTCGGAGTTGCTCAGATTGCCCTTGATTCATGACCGTCATGGACGCTGGCAGCGTTGGTTATCGAATAATGGGCTGGAGCAAAGAGAGGCTCGTACTAACCTTTACGTGCAGGATTCCTATTTAGGGATATGCGCTGCTCGCGATGGCTGCGGCGTGTTCCTTGCCGATCGGGTAGAAGTCTCCACCGATTTACGCAACGGCAGCCTGGTGGCACTGGGCGGTCAGACCGTAGAAGCTCAGCATTCCCATTACCTGGTGACTGGACAACCGGGCGTTATGAGCGCCCGCGCCCAGATCTTCACCGAATATCTAGGACGAGCGCTGAGCACGGAAGTCACCGAAGAAGTAGTTGCTTGATGAATTGAACATCGATGCACGAAAGGGTTGACCTTCTAGTAACTGGAAGGTTTACATTAGGGTGATGGGAACCCGGAGACGACAATGAATATCTCGGAAGCCGCCCGACGCAGTGGGCTCAGCAGTAAAACAATTCGTTACTACGAAGATATTGGCTTGACCGCTCCTGTCGATCGGACAGAGAACGGCTACCGGGTATACGAAGATGGCGCGGTGGAGGAATTAAAGTTTCTAAGTCGTGCCAGGGATGTGGGTTTTGACCTGAGCGAATGTCGGCAACTTCTGGGCTTACATCGCGACAGCGGCCGGCAGAGTCGGCATGCTCGCGCCCTGGTGTTGGAGAAGACTGAGCAGCTGCAGCAGCGGATCGATTCGCTGTTGGCTATGCAGCAGGTTTTGCGGGACATGGCCAGTCGTTGTCACGGGGACGAGGGGCCTGATTGTGCCATCCTGAACGATCTTGCCAGCGCTGATGAGTCTTCGCTATGAGTAAAGAACATGAGAGCAAAGACAGTCACTGTTGCGCGAGCGGCACTGAGGCGGCCAGCGCCGCTGAGGGTTCTGAGGCACCAACCGCCAGCTGTCATGCTCCAGAAACTGATGGCGACAGTTGCTGTGAAACACCGGCAAGCAGAGACTATTTCTTCTGGGTCTGTCTGCTTGTTGTTGCTGTTGCCTACTCTATAGGGGCGTTCAGCCAACACGATCATGGTGGCGTGTTAGGCGTTTTCACCGGCGGTATATTCGAGTTGTTTAACGCCATGTGGTGGGGTATCGCGCTGGGAATAATTTTCGTCGGATTGCTGAGTCGGGTGCCACGGGAATTGGTGATGGGTATTCTTGGGCGTGATGGAGGTATCCACGGGCTGTTTCGAGCCACCCTCGCGGGGGTGTTTCTGGACCTCTGCAGTCACGGCATTCTCGCGGTTGGGATGAAGCTCTACGAGCGTGGCGCGACGGTGGGCCAGGTGATGGCTTTTCTTCTGGCCAGTCCCTGGAACTCATTCTCTCTCACTCTGATTTTGTTTGGACTGATTGGCGTAGGTTGGACCTTGCTCTTCATTCTACTGTCATTGGTGATTGGCTTAATTTCGGGAATGATTTTTGACGCACTGGTCTCTCGCGGCACCTTGCCCTCCAATCCCTGGCGGGAAGAGTTGGGCGAGGAACGCCCGCTGGATGAAATGTGGTCCGAGGTTCGCCGCTCCATGCGTTTCTCGCTTGGGGGAACCGTTGACATCCTCAAAGAGGGGTTTGCGGGGTCAAGGGTTGTGATTCGCTGGTCACTATTTGGCTTGATTTTGGCCGGCGCAATACGCGCTTTGGTGCCAGAAGATGCTTTCGCCGTCTGGTTTGGTGCAACATTTGCGGGACTCTGGCTGACCTTGTTGGCTACCACCGTCATTGAAGTCTGCTCGGAGGGCTCTACACCCATTGCGGCCGACCTGATGAATCGCGCCAACGCGCCCGGTAACGCGTTTACATTCTTGATGGCGGGCGTGGCGACTGACTATACCGAGGTCATGTCGATCAGGGATACCACCCGGTCGTGGAAGATTGCACTGTTTCTGCCCCTGATTACAGTGCCACAGGTGATGGTCATTGGCTTTATTCTCAATCAGTTTTGATGGTCAATCAGAAGTCTGGTGCGCACTCACCTGTTAACCACTCGCCACTGGTCGGGTGCTCAAATCCGATGAAGCTTGCATGCAGTAACATCCGGTCGGCCATTTCCAGGGCTTGCTGATGGGCATACATATCACAGCCCAGAATAGGATGCCCCAGCTCGCGCATATGAATACGGAGCTGGTGAGAGCGGCCAGTGACAGGTTTTAACAACAGCCGAGTGCGGTCGCTGAGTCGCTCCAGTACCTCGTAGCGGGTCAGGGCGTGCTTCCCTTGTTCATGATCAATCATCTGCAAAGGCCGGTTTTCCCAGTCACAGCGTATGGGCAGTTCCACTTCGCCTGAGTCCTGCTCGACCAATCCAAACACTACAGCGTGGTAGCACTTTTCCACCAGGCGCTCCTGAAACTGACGGCTGATATGGGCATGGGTGGGCTTGTTCAACGGAATGATCATGATGCCCGAGGTATCAAGGTCCAGTCGATGAACAATACTCGCCGTGGGGTAGTCCTGTTGCAGTCGGGTAATAAGACAGTCTTTGTTGAGCGGGTGCCTGCCGGGAATGCTCAGCAGGAGATCGGGCTTGCGCACCAGCAGTAGGTCGGCATCTTCGTAAAGAATGCGTATCTCTTCCTGGCTATGGGGAACAATGTAGGGAGGTAGGTCTGACATGGCGCGTAGTGTAATCGCCGCAGTTTTTATCACAACCGTTATAATGCCCGCACATGTCTTCCTCTCATAAAAAATTGAATTCTCGTTTAAAGGAAATTATTCCCAGCGCAGAGCTGGAGGTGATGACTTTGCCAAATGTGCCTGAGCTCAAGCTCTTGTTGTTGGCGAAAAACTATCCGCAGGGAGCGCTGAGTGAGCAGGAAATGCAGCGGGTGATGAACAATCCGCTGTACTGGGTTTTTTGCTGGGCCTCGGGCGAGGTGCTCGCCCGCTACCTGTTAGACCATCCAGAGCAGGTGAGTGGCAAGCGAATACTGGATTTTGGCTGTGGCTCCGGTGTCGTCGCTATCGCAGCGGCTATCGCCGGGGCAGGAGAGGTTATCGCCTGCGATATCGACCCGTTGGCGCTGGAAGCGACGGCGGTGAATGCGAAACTCAATGGTATTGACCTGCAGTTATGCGATGACTATTTCGATATCGAGGGCGAGGTAGACCTGATTATTGTTGCTGACGTACTTTACGATAGCGAAAACTTCGTCTGGTTGGAGAGGTTTTCCAGACGAGCTCCGCGTGTGCTCGTTGCTGATTCCAGGGTGAAAAATTTCGACTATCCCCCTTTTAGCCAGATCGATCAGATGGACAGCTGTACGCTGCCTGACCTCGATGAGTCTGCTGAATTTCGCGATGTGCGAATTTACCTGGCGGACAGATCACAAAGCACGAAAGAAACCTTGGTCTTGGTTTGAGGCGGGTAATTCAGGAGCGTTGGCAAGGTAATCAACACAACGACCCCCGGTTGGCATTAAAAGCTGCCTTGCGCAGCAATGTGCATTGGTGAGACAGCACGATTTTTTGTACACTGGCCGCTGCCATAGACATCAGGAACTGCTGACGCATGAATCCCAATTACCTGGATTTTGAACAACCAATCGCAGAACTCGAAGTGAAGATCGAGGAACTGCAGCTGGTTGGCTCGGATAATGAGCTCAATATCGGTGAAGAAATCGAGACCTTACGCGACAAGAGCACCAAGCTCACCGAGAAAATATTTTCCAATTTAAGTGCCTGGGATATTGTTAAGGTGGCGCGCCATCCGCAGCGTCCCTATACCCTGGATTACATTCCCCAGATATTTACTGAATTTGATGAACTGCACGGCGATAGGCACTTTGGGGATGACAACGCGATTGTGGGAGGTATGGCGCGTCTGCAGGGACGTCCCGTGATGGTTATCGGTCAAGAGAAGGGCCGTGCTGTCAAAGACAAGGTGATGCGCAATTTTGGCATGCCCAAACCCGAGGGCTATCGCAAGGCTTTACGTCTTATGGAGATGGCCGAACGTTTCAAGATGCCGGTCGTCACGCTCATTGATACGCCCGGAGCCTATCCGGGCATCGATTCAGAAGAACGCGGTATCAGCGAGTCCATCGCTCAGAACCTGGCGGTAATGTCGCGACTGGCCACACCCATTATCTGCATTGTGATAGGTGAGGGCAGCTCAGGCGGTGCGCTGGGCATAGGCGTCGGTGATCATTTAGCCATGCTCCAGTATTCCACCTACTTCGTTATTTCCCCTGAGGGTTGTGCCAATATCATCTGGAAAGATTCAGCTAATGCGCCTGACGCCGCTGAGGCTATGGGTGTAACGTCCTCTATCCTGCAGGATTTGGAAATTGTAGATGCGACAATTGCGGAGCCCCTCGGTGGAGCTCACCGAGATGTTGCGTTGATGGCTGAACGCATTAAAACTCACCTTATTGAGCAGCTGGATGTCCTGCAGGCACTTCCTCTGGAAGACCTTTTGGCCAAGCGCTACCAGCGGTTGATGTCCTACGGTAACTAACGCGCAGATGTACCTGTTTTATGGCAAAGGCCATTAGTCATAGCAATCTGAATGCGGAGCTCTCCGCATTCAGTGATGCGCCTCACTGGTACGTGGCTTACAGCGGCGGGGTTGATTCAACCGCACTATTGCAGCTGGTTAACAGCTGGTGCAAAGCTAACGGCCAAGCGCCACCTCTCACCGCGCTGTACATTAATCATGGTCTGCAGGCCCAGGCTGCAGACTGGGAAAATCACTGCGCCTGGATTTGCCGCTTTCTTGATGTTCCCTTTCTTGCCTTGAGTGTTGATGTTGATCCTGATGGCAAGGGCGTGGAATCTGCCGCCAGACAGGCGCGCTATGCTCGCTTCGAAGAACAGCTGGAAGAGGGCGAAGTGTTATTTTTTGGTCATCACCAGGATGATCAGGTGGAGACATTTTTCCTGCGACTATTGCGGGGCGCAGGCGTCGATGGTCTGGCCGCTATGCCGCGGCAGCGAGAGCTGGGCAAGGGCTTGCTGCTAAGACCGTTGCTGGATTATTCCCGAGCACAATTGGAAGCCTATGTTGAGGCCCAGGGACTTCGTTATATTGAAGATCCTTCCAATCAGGATGTGTCCCTGGACCGTAATTATCTGCGCCAGGATGTACTGCCGGTGTTGGCCAGTCGATGGCCCGGGTATCGTCAGACAATCACCCGGGCAGCAGGGCACCTGGCATCGGTTTCTGGGGCCAGGGAATCAGCGGTGACTATCCCCCAGACCTGCTACAGCGCGCTGGGTGATCCGGGTCTGCCAGGCGGTGTCCTGAAAGTCGATGATCAGGTACAGGCGGCGCTGGTATTGAGAGGGTGGCTGAAATCAGGGGGCTACCAGGCTCCGGATCAGTCGGTTCTGGATGAGTTTTTACGACAGCTACGGGCGTCTACTGGAGACGCCAGGCCACAGTTGAATTCGGGTAGTTATCGCTTACAGCGCTACAAAGAGGCGATATACCTGCTGCCAGAGGATCCAGGGCCGGTTGATCAAGAGCTCGCAATAGCTCCCGGAGGGGTTATTGAGATCCCCGGCGTTGGCCGCATTAGCTTGCGACGCACCGAGAGCGAGGGCATCTGGCTGGCGGCAGATGAGAGCCTATCGCTGCAATGGCGAGATGGCGGCGAGCGCTGCCGTTTGGCTGGGCATAAGCGGAGCAAAAGCCTCAAGAAAGTCCTTCAGGAGGCTGGAATACCGCCCTGGTGGCGACAGCGTGTTCCCTTACTGTACCTTGAAGAGGAGCTGCTTAGCCTGGGCAGCGTGGGCCCCTGTCAAAGCAGCCGCTGGGGAGTCAGTGGCCAGGATGCAGAAGCTCCCTGGGAGCTGGTTTGGGAACCCACTATTGCCAGTGGATACGATTGAGCTCCCTCTGCCTTTCTGTTAGTCTGGTTTCCCATCATTTGACAAGACTTCCACCGCGCCGAAACGTGCACCGTGGAGGTTTTTTGTATCCCGAAATACAGCGTAATTAAAGGTTTTTCATGACGCGTTATGTCTTCGTCACTGGTGGTGTGGTTTCCTCTCTGGGTAAAGGGATCGCCGCCGCCTCCCTGGCAGCAGTGCTTGAGTCACGAGGGTTGAAGGTTACGCTCCTCAAGTTGGACCCCTACATCAATATAGACCCCGGAACGATGAGTCCTTTCCAGCATGGCGAGGTGTTTGTCACCGAAGATGGTGCCGAAACCGATCTCGACCTTGGGCACTACGAACGTTTCACTCGCACGACCATGAAGCGCAGCAACAACTTCACCACCGGTCGCGTTTATAACGCCGTGTTACGCAAAGAACGCAGGGGCGATTATCTGGGCGGTACCGTGCAGGTTATTCCTCATATCACTGATGAAATTAAGCGCCGGGTTATCCTGGGCGCAGGCGACGCCGATGTGGCGTTGATTGAAATTGGCGGGACAGTGGGTGACATTGAAGGTCTGCCTTTCCTTGAGGCCGCCCGCCAGCTTAAGGCTGAGATGGGCCCCAGTCGCGCGTTGCTGATGCATCTTACCCTGGTGCCCTATATTGCGACTGCCGGGGAGATAAAGACCAAGCCTACCCAGCACTCGGTCAAAGAGTTGCGCGCCCTCGGGCTGCAGCCAGATATCCTGCTGTGTCGCTGCTCCGTGGACATCGAGGAAAGTGCCCGCAAAAAAATCTCCCTGTTCACCAATGTTGAAGAGAGGGCGGTCATTCCCTTGCGGGATGCTGACTCTATTTATCGCATACCGGGCATGTTGCATGGTTTTGGCCTTGACGACTTTGTGGTTGAACGATTTGGAATCGACTGTAAAGAGGCCGACCTGGGTGAATGGGATGACGTGATTGAGCGCGAGTTCTGTGAGACTGCCGGAGAAGTGCGAGTGGCCATGGTCGGTAAGTATATGGACTTGCTGGATGCTTATAAATCGCTCAATGAGTCACTGGCGCACGCCGGCCTGCAAACTCTTACCAATGTTCGCATTGATCATATTGACGCAGAAGAGATCGAGAAAAACGGAACTGCCGCCCTGGAGGGAGCGAATGCGATCCTGGTTCCCGGTGGCTTTGGCGATCGTGGTATCGAAGGAAAAATCACTGCCGTGCAATACGCTCGCGAGAACAATGTGCCATTCCTTGGTATCTGTCTGGGCATGCATGTGGCACTGGTGGAGTACGCCCGCAATGTTTGCAAGCTTGAAGGTGCTCACTCTACTGAAATGAATGCGACCACGCCTCACCCGATCATAGGCCTCATTACCGAATGGCAGAACGCTGACGGCAGCACCGAGCAGCGTACTGAATCTTCAGATATGGGGGGTACCATGCGTCTTGGTGCACAGCCCTGTCATCTCGAGGATGATTGTAAGATCCGGGGGATCTATGGCGCCGAGACTATAGAAGAACGCCATCGCCACCGTTATGAGGTTAACAACAATTACCTGGAGCAGCTTTGCGGCGCAGGGATGAAAGTTGCCGGCTGGTCCGCCGATCGATCGCTGGTGGAAATGGTTGAGCTGCCGGATCATTCCTGGTTTATTGCCTGCCAGTTTCACCCCGAATTTACATCCAGCCCCCGGGGCGGACACCCTTTGTTTACCAGTTACATTGAGGCAGCCATAGAACACGCAGCAGTCAAAGCTGGCTGAGACGTCGTTGACACACTATGAGGACAGGCCGTGACTGACCAGACCGTCACCCTCGGAGATATCCGATTTGATAACAGTGCCCCCTTCGTTCTGCTGGGCGGCGTTAACGTGCTTGAGAGTCGCGATTTCGCCCTTGCGGTGGCGGAGCAGTATGTGACTGTGTGCCGTCAGCTGGGCATCCCCTTTGTGTTCAAAGCTTCCTACGACAAGGCCAACCGCTCATCCGTGCACTCGTTTCGCGGTCCCGGTCTGGAGGAGGGGCTGTCTATTCTGGCTGACGTAAAGTCGACATTCGATGTCCCGGTTATTACCGATGTGCATAGCCCTGAAGAAGCGGCGCCTGCTGCGGAAGTGGCTGACATTATTCAGCTCCCCGCGTTCCTGGCCCGACAGACAGATCTTGTTGCAGCCATGGCTGCTACCGGCGCGATTATCAATGTGAAGAAACCGCAGTTTCTCAGTCCCTCCCAAATGGGCAACGTGGTGGATAAGTTTGTAGAGTGCGGCAATAGCCGAATACTGCTTTGCGAGCGAGGCAGTAATTTTGGTTATGACAATCTTGTGGTCGATATGCTCGGCTTCGGCGTAATGAAGGAAACATGCGGTAACGCCCCACTGGTCTTTGATGTTACCCATGCCCTGCAATGTCGTGATCCCGGCGGGTCTGCTTCCGGTGGGCGTCGCAGCCAGGTGACAGACCTGGCAAGAGCAGGTATGTCCACCGGTTTGGCCAGTCTCTTTTTGGAGGCCCATCCCGATCCCGATAACGCCCGTTGTGATGGGCCAAGCGCGCTGCCTTTAGACCAACTTGAACCCTTTCTGGCGCAAGTTAAAGCCGTGGACGATTTAGTTAAATCACTGCCACCCTTGCAAATCGATTAGAAAATACGGAGCTACCTTATGAGTAACATCGCAAACATCCAGGCTTTCGAGGTCATGGATTCCCGGGGCAATCCCACCGTTATGGCGGAAGTGACCCTGGAGTCTGGCCAAGTAGGTTCGGCATGTGCACCCTCAGGCGCGTCTACAGGTTCCCGTGAGGCCCTGGAATTGCGTGACGGTGACGCTTCCCGCTACCTTGGTAAAGGGGTTCTTAAAGCGGTGGCCAATGTGAATGGTCCAATCCGGAATTTGCTGTTAGGTGCTGATGCTGCGGCACAACGTGATCTGGATAAAGCAATGATTGATGCTGATGGCACCGACAACAAGGCTGAGTTTGGCGCCAACGCGATCCTCGCGGTGTCACTTGCGGCGGCTAAAGCAGCTGCCCAAGCCAAAGGTATGCCGCTTTATCAGCATATAGCAGAGGTTAACGGCACAGCTGACTATTCCATGCCTGTGCCCATGATGAATATTCTCAACGGCGGTGAACACGCCGATAATAATGTGGATATTCAGGAGTTCATGGTCCAACCAGTGGCTGCGCCAACTTTCGCTGAGGGCCTTCGCGCCGGAGCTGAAATATTTCACCACTTGAAAAAGGTGCTGGCCAGTCAGGGGCTCAATACCGCGGTGGGTGACGAGGGTGGTTTTGCACCCAACCTGCCATCCAATGAGGCGGCTTTGGAAGCTATCGCCGTAGCGGTTGATAAAGCGGGGTACAAGCTGGGTTCGGATATCGTTCTTGCGCTGGACTGTGCTGCCTCTGAATTTTATCGCGACGGCGTTTACGACCTGGCCGGTGAAGGCAAGAAGTTTTCCAGTGATGCCTTTACCGACTATTTGGCCGACCTGGCCAACGGGCACCCTATCATTTCCATTGAGGACGGTCTTGATGAGTCCGATTGGGATGGTTGGAAGCTGCTCACCGACAAAATAGGCGACAAGATTCAGTTGGTCGGTGATGATCTTTTTGTAACCAACACCAAAATCCTCAAAGAAGGTATCGATAAAGGGGTCGCCAATTCTATCCTGATTAAGTTCAACCAAATTGGCACTCTGACTGAAACCCTTGATGCCATTACCATGGCTAAAGCTGCCGGATACACCGCGGTTATTTCACATCGATCAGGCGAGACCGAAGACACGACTATTGCAGACCTGGCGGTGGCGACAGCGGCTGGCCAGATCAAAACAGGCTCACTGTGTCGTTCTGACCGGGTGGCAAAGTACAATCGCTTGCTGCGTATTGAGGCGGAGCTCGCTGGCCGGGCTCCCTATCGTGGCATGGCGGAATTTCAGCGCTAAGCTGTAATTACCTTGCGCTGGCTGTTCGGTGTTTTGCTAATCCTGTTGGTGATACTGCAGTATCGCCTGTGGATTGCTGAGGGGAGCATCGCCGAACAGCAGCGTCTGCAAGTACAAGTCGAACAATTTATTCAGGTTAACGAGGCGTTACAGGCCCGCAATGCAGTGCTGGAGCGAGAGGTTCTGGAACTGCAAAGTGGAAACGCCGGTATTGAGCAGCGTGCCCGCGAACAGCTTAACCTGGTGCGTGAGGGCGAAACCTATTTTCAGGTAGAGGACGGGGAAGCTAGCGCCACGCTATCCGCGCCCGAAAAGGTCAAACAGTGAGTCGTCGCTTACACGTTGTTATTCCCGCCGCTGGCATAGGCTCACGCATGACGACGGACACTCCCAAACAGTATCTGAAAATTGCTGGTAAAACGCTGTTGGAATATAGCGTAGATACCCTGTTGCGAACGCCGGGTATCACTTCTATCACGGTCGCCTTGCACCCCGATGATACGCTTGCCGCAGATTTGCAGATACTGACAGACCCCAGGGTCAGCCGGGTTGCCGGTGGTGATGAAAGGGCTGATTCGGTATTAGCCGCACTGTATGCCGTGGCAGGAGAACAGGGTGACTGGGTGCTGGTGCACGACGCGGCTCGCCCTGGCCTGCGTATCGCGGACGTTCAGCGTTTGATCGCGGCGGTGATTGCCAAAGGAGAGGGCGGGATTCTCGCCGAGCCGGTGGTAGATACGGTCAAACTTGGTGACGCAGTAGGGCGGGTAGAGAAAACGCTTGATCGCAGTGCCCTGTGGCGTGCGCAGACACCGCAAATGTTTCAGTTAGGGGAGTTGATCTCCGCTTTGGAGGCGGCGAGCCAGCGTGGGCTTGCAGTCACCGACGAAGCGTCTGCTATGGAACTCGCAGGCCAGCCGGTACAGTTGGTGTCCGGCTCTCCTGCAAACTTGAAAGTCACAGTGCCTGAAGACCTGGAACTGGCTGCCTGGTATCTATCCCGGCAAGGGGAATCTTGATGAGTGTTCGTGTTGGGCATGGTTACGATGTTCACCGCTTTGAGGAGGGTGACGCTGTCGTATTGGGTGGCGTGCGTATTGAGCACCACCGCGGGCTGGCTGCTCACTCCGATGGAGACGTACTGATTCACGCCATTTGTGATGCGCTGTTAGGGGCAATCGCGGCGGGCGATATTGGGCGGCATTTTCCCGATACCGATTCAGCAAATGCAAATATAGACAGCAGAATATTATTGCGAAAAGTCATGCAGTTGGTCGCCGATAAAGGCTATGTGCTGAGCAATCTGGATTCGACCCTGATCGCCCAGACACCGCAGATGTCGCCGCATATTGAACAAATGCGCAGCAACCTGGCGGCTGATTTGTTGTTACAAGTAGGACAGGTTAACGTTAAGGCGACCACCACAGAAAAGCTGGGGTTCGCCGGCAGGGAGGAAGGCATTGCCGCCCACGCCGTGGTGCTACTGGAGACTAACTCTGCGTGAGTGGCCCGTGGCCAACCGTCTCAGCTGAGCTTGTTGCTAGTGGCAAGTTGCGCAGCTCGCCTGAGGACTTTCGAGTCTACGAGGACCTGGGCTTTGAACCAGACGGTGATGGCGAGCATGTATTTCTACACCTGGAAAAGCGCGAACTTAACACCGCTGATCTGGCCCAGCGCCTTTCCAGCCTCAGCGGCATCCATCTGCGGGACATCAGTTTTAGTGGTATGAAGGACCGCAACGCAGTTACCCGCCAGTGGTTCAGCGTCAGGATGGCGGGCAGGGTTGAGCCCGATTGGCAACAGCTGGCTCATCAGAGTGATGTCGCGGTTTTGGCGGTCGCACGGCATCGCCGCAAGTTGAAGCGAGGTGTGCACAGGGGCAATCGTTTTGTGCTGGTGCTGCGAGAATTGACAGGCGAGCGTGAGGCCATCGAATCCCGATTGAGGCATCTTAGCTTGCATGGCGCACCGAATTATTTTGGTGAGCAGCGATTTGGACGCAACGGCTCAACTCTGGCGCAGGCCAAGACCTGGATGGCCTCAGGGGGTCGGCGCATCTCCCGCAATAAACGCAGTATTTACCTGTCAGTCCTGCGGTCCCAGATGTTTAATACCCTATTGGCGGATCGTGTCAGTGCGGGTGATTGGAATCAGGTTTTGCCCGGTGATACCTGCGTACTGCAGGGAACTCGCAGTCAGTTTACCTGCGAGCAAGCTGATGCAGACATTGTGCAGCGCTGTTTTGTCGGTGATCTGCATCCGGCGTTGCCGCTCTGGGGCCTCGGCGTGGAGCAACTGTCGGCGAGTCTGTTGGAGCGTTGGTCTGATGTTCTTGAACAACAGGCAGCGATTGGCGATTTTCTAATTCACCAGGGTTTGGAGCTGGGCCAGCGGCCGACACGGCTTATCGCGGATGACTTTTGCTGGCAGTTTTGTGATGATGGCAGCCTGCAACTCGAGTTTCGTCTGGCTGCCGGCAATTATGCTACGGCTTTATTGGCTGAGTTTGTCCAGTATGGGTAATTCAATGCGGCGCAAGAAGAGTTTAGGGGCGTTTTCGGAGTGGTAACGGGCGTGAACAGGGTAGATCTCAATGGCATCGGGATGACGTCACAGCGCACTCGTGAGCGCTTGATTCAGCGCCTGGTTGACCAGGGTATCGACAACCATCAAGTGCTTGACGTCATCCGCACAACGCCCAGACATCTGTTCCTCGATGAGGCCATGGCTCACCGGGCCTATGAAGACGTGGCTCTGCCAATTGGTTTTCAGCAAACCCTTTCCCAGCCCTATATCGTGGCTCGCATGACAGAGCTGCTACTTGAAGGCGGCGCTCCTGAGCGGGTGCTTGAAATAGGCACAGGTTCTGGTTACCAAACAGCGATTCTCGCGCAGCTGGTCGACGAAGTGTATAGCGTCGAGCGCATCAAGCCCCTGCAGCAAAAGGCCCGGCAGCGTATTCGCCAATTAAAGTTGCGCAATGTTCAGATGAATCATGCCGATGGCGGTATGGGATGGGCTGAGAGAGGTCCCTTCGATGGCATTCTGGCCGCTGCGGCGCCCGAAAGTATCCCGCAGGAATTGTTGCAGCAGTTGGCGCCCGGTGGACGGCTGGTGATTCCGGTGGGTGGAGAGACCCAGCATCTGCACGTTGTGGATCGTACCCACGAGGGATTTGAAACGACGGTGGTCGAAGCGGTTTACTTTGTCCCGCTGCGCCCCGGAACGGTGAGATAATTTTGAATCATTTTGGCATTTTTTTGCGTGGCATGCTGATGGGAGCTGCGGACATTGTTCCCGGTGTCTCCGGTGGCACTATGGCGTTTATCACCGGCATTTATGACACCCTCTTAACGAGTATTCGCTCGGTAGATCTGGACTGTCTTCGCCTGTTATTGAAATTCGATATTCGCGGTGCATGGGATCATGTTAACGGCAGTTTTTTGCTCGCGCTGTTGGCTGGGATTGCCACCAGCATACTGTCTTTGGCCAGGCTTATCTCCTGGCTGTTGGAAAATCATCCCGTACCTTTGTGGGCGTTTTTCTTTGGCCTGATATTGGCATCGGCCCTGGTGTTATTGCGTCAGGTACAGGGCTGGAATATTGCCCGAACCCTGTGTCTTGTTGCTGGTCTTGGGATTGCGGCAACGATAGCGCTTTCCCCCACGGTGAACATGCATTTCGGCATGGTGGGTATATTCCTCTCAGGCTTCCTGGCCATTTGTGCCATGATTCTGCCTGGCATTTCCGGTAGTTTCATATTAGTACTGCTGGGTATGTACGGCACAGTCCTGAGCGCGCTCAAGTCGCTAGACCTGGGCTTCATCCTGGTGTTTGCCATGGGCGCGGCAATAGGCTTGCTGACCTTCTCTCGCCTGCTGCATTTTCTGTTGCACCGTTTTCATGAAGCTACTATGGCGTTACTGACGGGATTCCTGTTTGGATCCCTTTTGGTAGTCTGGCCCTGGAAACATGTGCTGGTTTGGATTGAGGGCAGTCATGGCCAGCTTAAACCAGCGCAGCAAGTTCCTGTTATGCCCTTGGAATTTACCGTGCTCACGGGGGAGTCTTCGCAACTGGTCTTGTGCCTGTCCCTGATGGTGGTCGGCTTTGCCCTTGTATGGCTCATCGATGCCCGTTGGGGTGGGAAGCAAGAGAACCCCGCCGAACAGTAAGGCGGATACTCGCCCGCTTGACGGGCATTGAAAAGGAGAGTGCGCTATCAGGGCGCTTATTTGCAGTGTACTGCTTCTGCTCCTGGTGGTTGCCTGTGGTGGCAATCCGCCTGCGCCTGTGGAGGATCGTCAGTCCAGGGCAGGCGCGGCTGCGGGAGGGTCGGCGTACAGAGTACAGAAGGGCGATACGTTGTATTCCATAGCATTCCGATATGGTCTCGATTACCGTGGCCTCGCCGCGGCGAATAGTATTCCCGCCCCCTATACCATCTTCCCGGGACAAGCTCTGAAGCTGAAAGAGGCTAAGCCGCCGAAGGTCACCCGTGCGAGCAGTAGCACTAAAAGTGCGACAGCACCATCAAAGCCCTCGTCGCAAACCCCTGTTCCCAAACCAAACACGACGGTCACTCACTCTTCATCAACAAAGGCTACAACGCCCTCATCTCGCCCGACTGCGGCAAGCAGTTCGTCGGTTGGTCCTGTAAAGGCCTGGCGCTGGCCTACTTCAGGAAAGGTTGTGCGTAGCTATTCATCCACTTTGCACAAAGGCATTGATATCGGTGGTAGCCGGGGTGATTCGGTGCAAGCCGTCGCAGCAGGGCAGGTGGTGTACGCCGGCACGGGCATTGTCGGACTCGGTGAACTAATCATTGTCAAACACAACGAAGTTTACCTCAGTGCCTATGGGCACAACAGTCGCCTGCTGGTCTCAGAAGGCGATGGGGTGAAAGCCGGGCAGCAGATTGCAGAGAAGGGCAGCAGTGGCACCGATACTGTGAGGTTGCACTTTGAGATCCGCAAGGAGGGCAAGCCGATTGACCCTCTTCGGTTATTGCCCAAGCGCTAACAGGTGTTGCAAAGTATCCACGGGCGCCCGATTTTGACCGAAAGCCAGTTGATGCAATCTTTTGCATAGCTGCTTGTAATTGTTCTTTAGGATGAGGTAATCTGGTCGGCCCGGCGGGAAATACTCTCTACACCTAATAGAAGAATTGAGGTATAGCCATGGAACTGGAAAGCACTGCCAGCCCGAAACGGAATTCGAAATCGGGACGAAAATCAAGAGCAGCGACGAACACTAAGCCCAAGACTCGAGCTTGCGGCACCAAGGATGCAGCGAATGCAAACAAGGTAAAGCCAGCGGTTGAGGCCTCCGGTGTTGACACTCAGGTGACAGAAGAGGCTCAGTTTGATCGAGCCAAGGCTCGAACTGCCACCGCACGCAAAGTCGGAAAGTCGCTGGACGTCACTCAACTTTACCTGAATGAAATTGGCTATTCGCCACTGCTGACAGCGGACGAAGAAAAGTACTATGCCCGTCTTGCCATCAAGGGTGACGAGTCTGGTCGTAAGCGCATGATCGAAAGCAATCTGCGGCTAGTCGTCAAAATATCCCGACGGTACATCAATCGCGGCTTGACTCTATTGGACCTGATCGAAGAGGGGAATCTTGGCCTGATTCGAGCGGTTGAGAAGTTCGATCCCGAGCGAGGGTTTCGTTTTTCAACCTATGCCACCTGGTGGATCCGACAGACGATTGAACGGGGCATCATGAACCAGACTCGCACCATCCGCCTACCCATCCACGTCGTTAAAGAACTCAATGTTTATTTACGTGCCGCCCGTGAATTAACCCAGAAACTGGATCATGAGCCTACGGCCGAAGAAATAGCTGACATGCTCGACAGGCCAGCGGCCGACGTAAAACGTATGCTGGGCCTCAATGAGCGAGTGACCTCGATGGACACGCCGGTGGGTCCGGACTCTGACAAGGCGGTAGTCGATACTATTGCCGATACTCATGAGAGCGACCCGTCGCAGTTATTGCAGGATTCGGACATCAAGGACAGCATCGGTTCGTGGCTGGATGAGTTGTCTGAAAAGCAGCGGGAGGTGGTTGCGCGCCGTTTTGGACTGCGAGGGTACGAAAGTAGCACTCTTGAAGAAGTGGGCCGGGAAATTGGCCTGACTCGTGAGCGAGTGAGACAAATTCAGGTGGAGGCGCTCAAACGCTTGCGTGGCATTATGGAGACGCAGGGCCTCAGTGGAGAATCGCTGTTTAGTTGAGACTTTATCCTGATATTCAAAAGGCCGCCCATCAGGCGGCCTTTTTTGTGCTGACGCGGTTAGCCCCTGGGGCGTCCAAGCAACAATATAGCGAGCCCGAGCATAAAGGGGCCGGTGCGCTCGAGAATGTCGCCAGGGGTGTTGGGCAGCAAGTAGCAGACCACTGCCGCGAGGAAGCCGCAGCCCACTGCAGGCAATAGCCTGCCGGCAGGGATGCTGGCACCGAGGGCGTGACAAACAATCGCTGGGCCCAGCGCGGAGCCTATGGCGACCCAGGCAAACAGAACTCGCTGGAAAATGGTCGACGGTAGGTAAATGGCTACCGCCATTGCCAATAAGGATATGATTGCAATGGTCAGTCGAGATGCCAATAGCGCATGCTGCGGGTAGTGTCGGGTAAGCCCCAGGTCGTGGGCTACGGTTGTTCCTGTCACCAGTAACATGCTGTCCGCAGTTGACATGATTGCTGACAGTACGGCCGCCAGCAAGACGGCGGCGACCACGGAAGGAAAGAGGGCGCTATTGAGTGCGAAGAACACTTGCTCACTATTCTCCAGCTCCGGAAGCAGGATTTTACCGGCGAACCCCACTACACACATGCCAAAAAACACCACGGTATACCAGGCGGTGGCGATCAGCTGTCCTTGCTTCAAGGCGCGCTCGTCCCGCAAGGCAAGAAATCTCGCCACCAGATGAGGTTGGCCCAGGGACGACAGGCCAACGGACAGGGAGCCTGCTATTGTTCCCGCGGCAATAAGGCCAACATTGCCGCCCAGGGGAGCTGCAAAATTGCTGCTGTCTGTTGCCAGCAGAGCTTGGTAGAACTGCGCGGGGCCGCCCAGATGGAGCACTGCAGCTGCGGGTAGCAGGATGGCAGTGAAAATCATCAGCATCCCCTGCAAGGTGTCGGTGATACTTACTGCCCAGAACCCCCCGAGCAAGGTATAGACCAAAATGATGGAGCCGCCCAGCAGAATGCTTTGGCTGGCATCGAGGTTAAAAGTGGAGGCGAAGGTGTTCCCTGCACCCTGGAACTGGGAGGCTATGTAAACCACAAAACAAAACAGAATAATCAGTGATACGAGCGCTATTAAGCGGTTACGCTCGGTGCCCTGGGTGTTCCCGGCGATTAATTCTGTAGCGGACAGGAGGCTTTGTTGTTCGCCCTCACGCATTATTCGGGGAGCCAGTACAAACCAGGACGCAGCGCAACCCAGGACAGCCCCCAGTGCCACCCATAGCGCCGAAAAGCCGATGCTGTAGGCAAGGCCGCTCATCCCCAATAGGGTCCAGGCGGAGGCGGCACTCGCCGCGTAACTGATCGCCGCAACCCAGGGCCCTAGTTGCCTGCCGGCGAGGAAAAAATCCTGTTCGCTGTTGACCCTGCGCTGTGCCCAGAAACCGATCAGGATTAATACAACTTTGTAAACGATCAGGGTAGTAAGCACTACACGGGTATCGAGCAAGGTGACTCCTTCATGGGATTGATGTTTCTCAAAGGGCTGGCTGGCACCTCATGTCATGCTGTATACATATCACAGGCGGCGGGGAGGTAGCCAATGCATTGGTCAAAGATGCGCCCAGGCCAGGCTGTCGCTGATTTCAGTTATTGATGGAGAAGAATATGTCGGACGGACAGAGACCGTTAGAGGGAATAAGGGTCATAGAAATGGGGCAGCTATTGGCGGGGCCTTTCACCGGCACAATTCTGTCTTATTTTGGTGCAGAAGTGATTAAGGTCGAGCCACCCACCGGCGACCCCATTCGAGGTTGGCGCTTGCTGGATGAGAGTGGCACCTCTTTTTGGTGGCGCAGCCTGGGGCGCAACAAAAAAAGCGTTAGCCTGGATCTTAAGTCTGAGCGCGGGCAACAGCTCGCCAAAGAGCTCATTAAGACGGCTGATGTTGTGGTGGAGAATTTTCGCCCGGGCCTGATCGAGACGTGGGGTATTGGGCCTGACGAAATGCGGGCCGAAAAGCCCGGGCTGATTTATGCGCGTATTTCGGGCTATGGCCAGGATGGCCCTTACGCAAGCAAGCCCGGATATGCCTCGGTAACTGAAGGGTTTGGAGGCTTTCGCTACATTAACGGGGAACCCGGTAAACCACCGATTCGCACTAACATCAGTATGGGAGATACGCTGTCGGCTATTCACGCTGCCCTGGGTATTGCCCTGGCGATTATTCAGCGCAGTAAACCCGGAGGGGAAGGGCAGGTTATTGATGTGGCTTTATACGAATCTATCTTCAACCTGATGGAAGGCATTGTGCCCGAATACGACGGCGGCGCTGCGATTCGCGGGCCCTCCGGAACCACAGTAACTGGCATCGTGCCTACCAACACCTACCTCTGCGATGACGGCAAGCACGTGGTGATTGGTGGCAATGGAGACTCAATATTCAAGCGCCTGATGGTTGTGGCGGGTCGCTCAGACATGGCCGAAAACCCGCAAATGGCGGATAACGCCGGTCGCGTTATACATCAGGAGGAAATCGACAAGGCGTTGTCTGATTGGTGTGCAGTACATTCATCGGCACACGTGATTGGGGCGTTGGAAGAGGTGAGAGTTCCCGTCGGGCCTATTTACAGCGTGGAAGATATGGTGGAGGACGAGCACTACAATGCTCGTGGCATGTTTGAGAGCGTTGAAATTAACGGTGAACCATTGAAAATCCCCGCTATCCTGCCGAAGATGTCGTCGACGCCCGGCCGCACCGACTGGCCCGGCGGCGAGATTGGCAGCCACAATGATGAGATTTTGAAAGGGATCCTGCAGTTGGGTGACGAGGATCTGGCTCAGTTGCTGGAAGCGGGGGTTATTACCGCTCAGCCAGAATAAAGAACCCGGGGTCGGCATTTGCCAAAGCAGGCACATCGCGCTCGCACGTATAAGCGTCTGCAGCAAGTGACTAAAGACAGTTGTCCATCTAGTTGTGCATCTGCGCGTTGATTGATAGCAGGCGCTGCAGGGGGCCTGGGTTTGCTGCCTGGTTCTGCAGACCTTCGGCGTTTTCTCACATATAGTCTGGCCGCTTCATCGGCCCCACTGAAGTTGATCTGACGGGTAGGACAAATTCGGGCGGCTCTGTTTCCGGGTAGCCCTCACCCCAGTTTACGGGATCCCCTTTCATCTCTACGCTGGCGTTATCTGTATACCAGTCGACCAGCTGTCCGTCACAGCGCAAAATCCATACAGTGCCATTTTCCCCGGCGGTGAAGTCTCCGTGACGGATGCCTTTTGGGCGAAAAAAATATTGGCCTTTGACCATCTCACCAAAGTTATAGTCGAAAGTACCATCCAGACAGTAAGCTTCCTCAAAGCAGGGGTGATGGGCGAGTGGGTGTTCTCTCCAGCCTGGTTTGGCTTTGATTAGCCGAGTGTAAAACCCGGTCTCGACATCGTGGTAAAGCATTTTGATGAACAAGCCCGGCACCGGCGTACCGCCGCGTTCAAAGTCCATGGGGCTGCCATGCTCCGGGTCTGTTACATCAAACCAATTCTGGGCATCAGCGCGGCATATCGTCAGTTCATCGAAGTCTCTTGCTTGAGGACCATTTTCAGTTGCAGGGCTAAACGACCAATCTCCATACTCACGGAATAACAGAATGATGGTGCCTGCTTTTACCGTGATTTCGGGAGTGAGAATTCCCTTTGGAGCTGCCCAGTAGTCATTGGCCACCAGCTTCGTGTCGCCCAGGTTCATCTCGCCCTGTAGAACGTACCACTCGGTGAAAGCGCTATGCAGGCCAGCGGGGCGGCTCCAGTCTGAGGTGAACTCAATACGCAGGGAGGCGGAGCCATCCTCTTCGTCATAGCTCAGGTTTTGTTGCCGAGCATCGCCGCTGCAATGAGAAAACTCGGCCGGATGCCAGATCAAGTCTCTTTCGTCGACCAGCTCAACATGTGCTCGCATTATTACTATCCTCAACAGTGAGTTTTTGGTTGTTCGTGGTGGTCAGGAGTGCTCAGAGTAGAGAAAATAAACTATAAGTAAAAATTGAAAATATAATATATATACATAGACTAATAGCTATATATAAATAAAGGTAAATTCTCATGCCAGACAGGGATGGAATTCAAGCATCAGTCCGTTTGGGAACGCTGAGGCAACTGGAAATTTTCATGAAGGTTGCAGAGGTAGGTGGCATTGCCCAGGCGGCAGAGCAATTGCACCTGGCCCAACCGAGCGTCTCTATTCAGGTGCGTAAATTGGCCGAAGCGGTCGGTATCCCTCTGTATGAAATTATCGGACGACGACTCCAGCTGACCGATGCGGGTCACCGGGTTGTTGCGGCCGGCAGAGAGGTGGCGGATACGCTCCAGCGGCTCGATGGAGATATCAACGATCTGAAGGGCTTGAAAGCAGGGCGTCTTCGCCTGGCAGTGGACAGCAGTGCCAAGTATTTCCTGCCCCAGCTACTGGCGCCTTTCTTGCGGCGTTATCCGGGCGTAGAGCTTGAATTTACCGAGGGCAAGCGCAGCGATCTGATTGAACGGTTGAACGAGAATCGTGACGATCTTTATATCTTCAATCATGTGCCTCAAGACATGGATATTATTCATCACCCGTTTTTGCCTAATCCTCTGGTTGTTGCGGCGCGTTCGGATCACGCGTTGGCAAGCCGTCGAAAATTGCAGTGGCAGGACTTGGCGGCGGAGCTACTCATTATTCGTGAGCCGGGCTCTGGGTCGCGCCTGGCGCTTGATGAATACCTGAGTGACAGCGGACAGAGCATTCCTCGCTCTCTTGCGCTGGCCAGTAGCGAGGCGATCAGGCTGTCTATCATGGCGGATATGGGCGTAGGCATACTGTCGGCCTATGCGCTGGTCAATGAGCAGGCAGATGAATTGGTACAGCTGCGCGTAAGTGGTTTTCCCATCATGACCCAGTGGAATGTTATTCACTTGCGCCAGAAACAGTTGTCGCAGGTAGCTCGCAGCTTTTTGGACTTCATTCTTGAGGAGGCAGAGGCACATTTGCCGATGAAAAAAATTCGAGAGCGGCTAAAACACGCGGTCAAATAAAATATAATGATATGTTAATATAACAAATATAGAGCGACGCGACCTGTACATGTGTCGCAACTGTGACGGCTGGTACTAATGGCGCAAACTCTTTTTGAAAAGCTCTGGCAAGAACACCTGGTAGAGAAGCAAAGTGACGGAACCGACCTGATTTATATCGATCGGGTGTTTCTTCACGAGCGCACAGGGTCTATTGCTTTGTCCAGTCTGCGAGCTGATGGCCGGAAAATATTCTGTCCCGAGCAGGTGTTCTGTTGCATGGATCATATTGTCGATACCTATCCGGATCGCAGTGACGAGACCACTATGCCCAGTGGCCGCGACTTTATTGTTGCCACTCGTGAAGGAGCGCACGAAGCGGGACTCACTCTTTTTGACCTGGACGATCCACGCCAGGGTATCGTCCACGTCGTGTCCCCGGAACAGGGCATTGTCCAGCCGGGTATCACCTTGGTGTGTCCAGACAGTCACACTTGCACGCAGGGAGCTTTTGGCGCGCTTGCCTGGGGCATTGGCTCCAGTGAGGCAGAGCATGCCCTGGTAACCAAGACCCTGCGGGTTAGTAAGCCGAAGAGTATGCGGGTGTCTTTTGAGGGAGTGTTGGCAGCTGGTGTCAGCGCCAAGGACATGATTCTTCATCTGATAGCCCGGTTCGGTGCCAGTGGTGGCAGTGGTTACGTGCTTGAGTTTTCGGGATCTGCGGTAGCTGATCTGTGCATGGAGGGCAGAATGACCTTGTGCAATATGGCGGTGGAATTCTCTGCCTTCACCGGGCTGATAGCACCGGACCATAAGACCATCGACTATCTACGGGGAAAACCTTATGCGCCCGTAGGTACACTGTGGGATGACGCGGTTCAATACTGGCAGCAATTATCGACTGATAAGGATGCTACTTTTGATCGCGAGATTGTCATTGATTGCACCGATATTGAGCCGCAGGTGACCTGGGGTACTAGCCCGGAGCATGCAATACCCATTAATGGATTGATTGCTACCGCCTTCGGGCATGAGGCGCAGGCCTCAGGGTACGACAAGGCATTGGAATATATGGGCCTGACTGCGGGTCAGGCTATTGCTGGGCAGCCCATTGATTGTGTATTCATCGGTTCTTGCACAAATGCCCGGATAAGTGACCTGCGTTTGGCAGCGAGCATCCTACGAGGGAATAAGATCAGACCTGGCATGCGAGCGATCTGTGTGCCGGGCTCTATGCAAGTAAAAGCACAGGCTGAAATAGAGGGCTTGGATCGGATTTTTATTGACGCTGGCTTTGAGTGGCGCGCCTCCGGTTGCTCTATGTGTTTCTTCGCAGGCGGCGAACATTTTGATTTTCAGCAGCGAGTCGTGAGCACTACCAACCGTAACTTTGAGTCCCGGCAGGGGCCGCAGACTCGTACGCACCTGGCCAGCCCGGCGACAGTGGCCGCATCTGCCGTAACCGGTGTTATTACCGACCCTCGGGAGATGCTGTAGGCGATGGATAAGTTTATACAGCACCTGGGAATAGCGGCCCCGCTGCTAAGGTCGAATGTGGATACCGATGCCATAATTCCCTCCCGTGAGATGAAACGGGTTTCCAAGCAGGGGCTGGGGGAGGGGCTTTTTGCCGGCTGGCGGTATCTACAAGCTGGTGGCCGCGATGCCGCTCCCGAGTTTGTTTTTAACCAGGATGCCTATCGCGATGCGAGCATTATTCTGTCTGGCCCAAATTTCGGTTGTGGTTCTTCGCGTGAACATGCGGTTTGGGCCCTGGCGGAGTACGGTATACGGGTTGTAGTGGCGCCAAGTTTTGGGACAATTTTCGCCAACAATTGCATTAGAAATGGTCTGCTTCCGTTGGTGTTGGGGGAAAATATTATTGCTGAAATTGCTGCTTGGGTTGCGCAGGACCCATGTCAAAATAAAGTTTTAGTCGATCTTCCCGAGCAACAGCTGCAGGCGTCCGGTGAGGCAGTCAATTTTGAAATCGAGCCCTGGGCAAAACGCATGTTGGTGGAAGGCCTGGATGCAATTTCCCTGACTCAGACGCGATGGCAAACCATTGATCGTTTTCACCGGCACCGGCAGAGTTTGCGCCCCTGGCTTTATCAGCATTGACTCAATCGGCGATCATCACGCCGTCGGCTATTAGTTGCGTTATCTGGTCTTTTTGCAGGCCAAGTTTTTCAAGGTACTCCCTGGCACCGGCACCGGGTGCTGGCAGGTCTCGTTGTAGGTCGGGCTTCTCCCCATCGAACTCTATCGGCAAGGCCGGCAGTTTGATTTTTTCACCATTGCTTAATGTGATATTTAGCAGGCCACCTGCATTCATGTGCGGGTCGTCAGTCAGGTCTATGGGCTTATTGATGGGAGCGAAAGGAACCCCCGCATTGTCCAGTCGTTGCATCAACTGGTTTTTATTCAGGGTATCGAACAGGGCCTGAATAGTCGGTATCAAGTTGTCCCTATGATGCACTCTTTGGTTATTGCTTTTTAGTTGGGGGTCGGCAGCCCATTCTATAAAATGAAATTCTGCACAGAAGCGCTGCCACAGCGAATCGCTGACTACGCCCACGAAAATTCGAGCGCCGTCTCCGGCAGTAAAAATATCGTAGATTGACCAGGCGCTGCGCCGCACCGACATTGGCGGGGGTTCTTCGCCCAGCACTCCCTGCTGTGCAATGTGCTGCCCAACCATAAATGCTGTCGTTTCGAACAACGAACTGGTGACATGTTTTCCCTTGCCGGTGCTATGACGTTCTTGCAACGCGGAGAGCACACCTATGACGCCAAACATTCCGCCGCTAATATCAATCACTGAGCTTCCAGCACGCATTGGCCGGTCTGGCAGTCCTGTCATATAAGCGAGCCCCCCCATCATTTGTGCGACTTCATCCAGGGCGGTGCGATGCTCATAGGGTCCAGATAAAAAACCCTTCAGTGAAAGGTAGATCAGGCCAGGGTTTGATTCGCTCAGCGTTGCGTATCCCAGTCCCAGCTTATCCATCGCACCAGGGCGAAAATTTTCTATAAGGATGTCACTGCTGGTGACGATGTCTTTTGCCAGGTTGATGCCTTGGGGGGATTTCAAGTCCAGGCAGACGCTAGACTTATTGCGATTGTACATCGCGAAATATCCGCCGCCAGAGCCTTTTAGTCGGCGGGTATTGTCTCCCGCCAGCGGTTCTATCTTGATAACGTCCGCTCCCAGGTCAGCGAGCAGCAGTCCCGCGGTAGGCCCCATGACCATATGGGTGAATTCTGCGACTTTAAGGCCGGCGAGAGGTCTGGCTGCTTCTGCCATGGCGATCAGATTCCTTAATGATGCTTTAAATGATAATATGATATATCAATATAACATATTTAGAAAAAAGCGCGGAATATCAGAATACTGCGTGACCGTAACCGGAGAGCTAATTTTGCCAGGTGTCGATATTGAAATCAGTGAGGTGGGACCGCGAGATGGCTTGCAAAGTATATCTCCCATTATGCCCACAGCAGCCAAAATGGCGTGGATAAGCGCGCTCGCTGCGGCCGGTATTCCCGAAATCGAGGTAGGGTCTTTTGTGCCAGCCTCCGTGTTACCGCAGCTGGCTGACACGGCAGAATTAGTGGCTCACGCCAAGTCAATCAGTGGGCTTTCTGTGGCTGTGTTGGTGCCAAACCTGCGAGGTGCCGAAAATGCGCTGGCTGTTCGACCAGACAAGATGACGGTACCGCTGTCGGTCAGCGAAAGTCACTGTCTTAAAAATCTCAAGCGAACGCATGAGCAGCTGCTGGCGGAGGTAAAGGGAATTCGTGCTGCAATTAACGGACTTCCAAATAAGGATAGGCCCAAACTTGAAGGTTCGCTGTCGACTGCTTTTGGCTGCACGCTGGAAGGTGCAGTACCGCAGAGCAAGGTGATGGAAATGGCTGAGAAATTAATGGCCGCTGGCTGCGATGAGGTCGGGCTATCGGATACCACCGGTTTTGCCAGTCCAACTCAGGTGGGTCAATACACTCGCGAAATTCATCGACTGCTGGGCAAGGATAAACTCACAGGGATTCATCTTCATAATACTCGTGGGCAGGGCCTTGCTAATGTGATGGCGGCACTGGACGCGGGTCTGACCACCATTGACTCTTCGATGGGCGGTATTGGTGGTTGTCCGTTTGCCCCGGGTGCTAGCGGCAATATCGTTACTGAAGACCTGGTGTTCTTGCTGGAGGGCATGGGCTTGTCCACCGGCGTCAACTTTGAAGCGCTGTTTACTGCCCGCCAGGTGCTGGCGGAGGCGCTCCCTAGTGTTGAGCTTTACGGGTTTACGCCTGAAGCAGGCTTACCCAAAGGGTTTTCCGCAGCGACGCTACAATAAAATTATTTGTTATCCAACTGCAGATCCATTTGATATTGGAATCGCTCTGGGTGGTAGAACACCTCCAGCACATCCACTAGTTTTTCAGTCTTAGCCTTGGTAATGAATGATTGTCGAATCAGGTTGAGAACGGGCGCGTTAACGTGGGTGTTCAAGTGGTTTGCTAGCTCAGTTGTGGCGGCTACAGCGGTAATGGTTTGGGTGACATGGGTGATATCCAGACCCTGTTTGCGAAATATCTCCAAACGCGTGGAACGAGTGAATTGACGACGTGAAACTGTTTTGGTCAGGCCCGCTGTCCAGCTGTTGTAATACGCGAAGGGCTGTCCGCTACGAGAGCGCACCCGCTGCAGTAACAAGGCTTTCTCGCCCTCGGCTAGCCCCAGGGCAGAGCGAATATTAGCCGGCGGTAACAAGCGCTTGCACGCCAGAACCATTACTTCAGAATGTCTCGCCATACTTTCTATTTCTTCGAGCATGCCGACTAGCGGCGCTTTCACCGGCTGTGGCCGGTACTGGTAGATCACATGACTACCGCGACCGCGTTGTCGTTCTACCAGGCTCTCGCTCGCCAACTCATCCATAGCGCGTTTAGCGGTAATGCGAGAGACCTTGAAGTATTCAGAAAGCTGCTGTTCCGTCGGCATTTGAGCGCGGTGAATAATAGTGCCATCAAGAATGGCGGCCCTGAGCAGACTATAAAGGCGAAAGTAGAGTGGGGTAGGTGCTTCCCTATCCCTTGTCTGCAATTGGGCGTCGGGGAAAATTTCTGCGAGTGATTCCATGATCTACCCTCCCTGCTGGGCCATCCAGTGTTGCAATATTTCACCGGCAGGAGCGTTCCACACGCCGGCGCATGAACTGATGTATGCCAGTGCCTGCTCCAGCCTGGCAATGCGATGAGGCTGCCCGAGCACCCAGGGATGGATATTAAGGGCAAGGATTCGCCCGCCGCTGGATTCCGCTTCCTGTAGCAGGAAATCGCATGCATCACACACTTGCTCCAGCCATGACTGTTCTGAATGCAAATTGTTCATTAGTACAAAACGGTCCTCCAGTTCGTTTGACAGCGGCATTGCGGTCAGGTCGCCGGACTTGGTGTGAAATGAGTAGGGCATGTCATCGTTGACCCAATCGCAGAAATAGCGAATTCCATTCTGAACCAGCAATTCGGGTGTGTTTTCACTTTCATTGCGCGCGGGGCTAATCCAGCCGGCAATCTCCTGACCACTGAGCTCCCGCAGGCGAGTGATGGAGCGCTCCACCAGTTCAGATTCTTCCGCAAGTGGCTGGCCGCCGTAGTGCAGGCTATCCATATTCCACCCATGACAGATGAGCTCATCTTCGCGCTCACAAATACGCTGCAGTAGATAGGGTGCGCGCTCTGCAAGTTCAGTGCTGATTGCGAAGCTTGGCCTGATTCCGTACTGATCGAACGCATTCAGGAATCGATAAATGCCTACTCGATTGCCATAGTCGCGCAGGGAATAATGCCTTAGATCAGGGTAGGGCATGGTCATGCCACCAGGAACGGCAAAGGGCTTGCCCTCTTGGTTGAGTGGGTAGAACTGCAAACTTACGTTCACCCAAACGGCGAGCTTTGCGTTTCCGGGCCATTGTACCGGGCGACGATCGCTAAGCATGCTCCATTCGTAACGATCGTGGTCCATACCATAGGTGCGATTCGGGTATCGCAGATGTTCGGGGTCCAGGGCCATAGTTAGCAAGCTCCCTGTTTGGAAGCGATGTTGGCAAGCGCCGTATCGTATTGGGTGTCCAGAAAGTGGCTGGCAATTTCCCGGCCAGTGGTGACCCATACGTCACTGTGGCCAGTAATGTATTCCAGCGCTTCTTCAAACGCTTTCAATCGGTGAGGACAGCTAACTTGGTAATTGTGGGTAGGGATGCACATTACTGTGCCCGATTGGGCTCCCTCTGCATATAGCCTGTCAAAGTTGTCTCTGAGCATTTGGCCATAACGTCTTGGTTCGACTTTATTGACGACGTAGGCAATGGTGTCGTTCATTTCCAGTGAGTATGGAATAGATACAAAGCGTTTACCGCTGCGTAATCGAATGGGAGTGGGCTGGTCGTCATGAAAAAGATCGCAGGTGTAAAAGCCCGCCTCGTCGCCCGCCAGTTCAGAGCCTGCTTCTGCAAACAAGTCCAGTGTGTTCTCCGAATGAGACAAAGCGGGAGCGAGATAGCCAGCGCAATGTTGACCGGTATGCTTTTTGATGCTGCTTAGCGAATCCAGGATCATTTCTTTTTCCTGTTCTTCACTCATGCCATAGGTATAGCGCGTGTTGTAGATGCCGTGGCTAAAGAACTCCCAGTCGCGCTGTGCACATTGGGCAATGATTTCAGGATGGTGGTCGCAAAGGGCCGTAGACAGCGATATGGAACCGCGAATGCCATACCGGTCCAGCACTTCCATTTGTCTGACGTGGCCTACTCGATTGCCATAGTCACGAATTCCGTATCCCGGCAATGCTGGATAAGGCTGCGGCCATGCTTTTCTTTGTGGGTTAGCTGGCGGGTCCAGTTCATAAAACTCGATGTTTGGCGCAACCCAGAATGCTAGACGGGCACCCCCCGGCCATTGAATATTCGGCCTTTTTTCGTAGGGCCAGTAGTCGTAGAATCCCGGATCCGACTTCATTTTTGCTGGCCCAGCCAGTGCTTAACCTCGGCTACTTTGAGAACGTCAGCGTATTTTAGAGACAGATCAGTGAGATTAGAGAAATGATAGCTCTCGTGCTTATCCGCGACGCACTCTTCGGGCACGATCGTCCTGTAGCCGCGCGACAGACTCTCGACCGCGGTTGCGCGAATACACCCTGATGTAGAACCGCCGGTCAAAATGACTGTATCCACCTGGTGCCAGACCAGCAGAGACTGCAACTGAGTTTCGAAGAAGGCAGAGGGCATTTTTTTCAGATAGATCACGTCCTGGTCTTTCAGGATAGTCAGACGGTCGTCGAACTCGCCGCGCTCGGAGCCGAACCTGATGTTTTGCAATGAATCGGGGGTGTCCGTTCTGGTGCCCCAGATGCCCGCGTCTTCACCGGAATTCATGTAGGCGACTTGTGTCCATACAACCGGCCAATTCAATCGGCGGAACTCACTGGCTAGCTCGTTCACATACTTAAGTTGCAAAGGGTCAGTCTCATAAGCGGTGGCGAACAAGTCAGTGCGGGTATATGACTTTTGCAGGTCAATGTTGACCAATACAGCTTTGTTGCCGAACCCAAATTTCTTGCGAGCAGGATTGTTAATGACATCCTGGTAGATTTGCCGTGCGGTTTTACTAGACGTTTCCATAGTGGTTCCTCAGTACCATCACTGCAAAAGGTATAACATTATGTCATTATAACCAACAGGTGAGGAGATTTTAGTCGAGCTAGGCCGAAAACGAGGCTTGAGCAGTGTGCAACCGAATCCAGCGGGCACAAAAAAAGGGCGCCGGAGCGCCCCTAAGGATGAGGTGGACCTCGAGGTTAGATAGCGATCAGCTCCCCGGCAGCGCCTGCCTGGTGGAGTTTAGCAACTTGCTCTTCAACTTCGACGAGTTCAACGACGACCCGGTTGCCGATCATCCGCAGCCGAGTGTGTACATAGTGTGTAGAGCCAGGCTGCAACTCTAATTGCAGGGACACATCGCCCGGAAGACTGGTCGCGAGCGTGTACGTTCCTGGTTTGCCGGAAGCGAGCAGCACATCCTGGGCATCGAGCCGTCCCAAGCTGGCTGTATCAACGTGCACGTCCAAGTTGACTCGCTGAGTTTTAAATGACTCATCGGCGCGGTAGACAACAATGGTGGCTTCGTCTGCCGCCTGCGGAGACCCCGCAGCTGCCCAAAACGACGTGGTCATAACAAGCAAGGCGAGAGTTGATTTGATCAGGGCGCGTTTCATATTAAGCTCCAAAGCGGTAGTTTGATGATTGGTACGACGGAGTGCGACTAGCGGTTCAGTTTGTGTGGATAATTTTCGTTTTGTCCAGAATTTGACCTACTATCAATCTATGAACAGCGCTTTTACGTAACAAAGTAGAAAATAAGGAGAATAAAAGAATGCTGGTAAACCTCTGGTACGTGGCCGAATGGGCAAACAAGGTTAAGGATCAACCGGTAAAAGCAAAGCTGTTGGGGCAAAACTTCGTGTTGTTTCGCGATAGCAAAGGCGAAGTTCATTGTTTATCCGACATCTGTATCCATCGAGGAGGATCCTTGTCCGGTGGATGGACAACGGAACGCGATTGCGTCGCCTGCCCTTACCATGGATGGGAATTCGACCCGGACGGTAAAGTACAGTTCATACCCTCACGGGGAGAGGGTGCGGACGTTCCGGAACGAGCCCGCATTGACGCTTATCCCACGGAAGAGCGGTACGGCATGATTTGGGTGTTCATGGGCGACCTCGAGGAGTCTCGGCGATATCCGATTCCACCATTCCCTGAGTATGATGATAGGGAGAACTGGAGGCCGATTTATACGGAATTTACCTGGGATGCGGACGTAAGTCGGGTGGTCGAAAATGGTATAGACATTGCGCACACGTCTTTTGTTCACCCTGGCTTCGGCTACAAGGAAATGGCAGACAAGAACCATATTGTCAAAATCCAACGCGACGAACACTCGGGTTCATCCTCTTGCGTGCTTTACCCGCCACCAATGGAAGGTAATTTAGGATTGATGAAGTTTGCGCGCAGGGATAAAGCGGAGACTCATGTTCACCCGGGCTTTTATCTGTCGGGCCATACAGTGCGTTTGCACATTCAGGTGAATTCCTGGATGGAGATGATTATATTTGACGCCAACACGCCCATTGACGAACACACCACCCGATCATTTGTGGTGCAAGTGAGGAATTTCTTCAAGTGGGGCATGTTCGATGCGGGCTCCGTCAAGCGTACTCTGAAAGTGTTTCAGGAGGACGCTAATATTGTCGAGGCCATATCGCCGCATTATCTGCCAGAGAGCCTCGAGAATGAGGTGTCTGTGGAGCAGGATAAGTTTATGGGTGCATGGCGGAAAGTTCGTAAGACTCATGTGGAAGAAAAAGGCTGGAAGATCGATTCAAAGGCCATGCTGCCGTTTGCAGGGGAGAAGGTTTTTACGATCCCATCGCCCGCACGGCGCACTAATCCAGAGTTGAGGTGGGCGCTGGATTCTGTGCCGCTGGTTGCCCCTACGAGTAATCCTCTCAATGTGGTTGATAATGACGACCGTACCGCCTGATTTATGCCTGTCTGGCCTTGCGTAATCGCAGGGCCAGCCAGCTCGCTACTCCAACCAGCACTGCCAATCCCAATTCAGCAGAGGGTATGCGCAGCACCTCCAGCACTTCCCACTCCCTGCCCCAGTAATTGACCAACACCGCCAGTGTGTATAGGGCGATTAGTAGTATTTTTGAACGCCTACCCAGCCCGATGCCGTGCATTTGAGTCACAATGAACAAGGTTAAAAAGCCGAAGGCGAACATTTGCCAGTGGTCGTTCTGGAAGGAAAGCCAAGCCACCATCGCACCGTGAAACAGTACGAACACCTCGAGCAGCATCGTCCAGGCACGGTCTCGATGAAATCGTGTAAGAAACAGGCTGCCCTGTAACAACAGCAATAAAATATAGAAGGTGCCCAGTAAGTGGCCGACGTTGTCTTCTATGGGATGGAACCAGAATGTGTAAATTATGGCCCAGCTGAAGTAGTAGCCGTGATATCGGCGCAGGAAACCCCCGGCAGGTTCCATAAAGCCCGCACGATAGCCAAACAACAGTCCTCGGCGCCGGTTCTCCATAATCAGCACAAACACCAACATGAAGATGACCGAAAATTGGGATGAAAATACCGAGGTATCCTGGGCGAGCCCATCATAGAAAACGCGGGTTTGAAGTATATGCAGCATTACAAACAACAGATTGAATGCCAGTGCGAGCAGATTTACGGGATGCAGGGTCTTGGCATATTGAAGACGCTGATGCTGAGCCCAGGCGATCAGGCCCCAAAGCCCTAGCTGGTGTAACCCGTAAAGTCCCCATGCACTGAACCGAGTCCAGAAATCCGGCGACGGGAGTTTCCAGTAGTACCAACTGAAACCCTGATCTTCAAGAAACATGCCCGGGTGGCTGTAGGGACCGACGGCGACGATAAACGCCATGACCAGCAGGCATCCCAGAATGCCCCACAAGTGAGACGAAATCGTCAAGGGGCGGTGCCTCTGGCAGACGTCCAATGACAGCTATCGCCATCTCGAGGGTGAAAGTTAACGGCGTAAAATTTTGGCATAACCCTGTGTCTTTTCCGCCAGGTAGTTGTCCGCAAAAATTAAACCTGCGCCTTTGTCGTTTTTGAGTATTGTGTCGAGAAAGGCCGTGGTGGTCAGTTGAACTATTTTCAGTGCGTCCTCCTGTGGCGGATGCTCACGTTCGGTGCGACATATCAGGTTCCCCAGGTAGTGATCAGCACCGTTCACAACCAGGGCGTACTTATTGCCGGCTGGACTGTTTTCCCAGGACATTAAGTGCATTTTCCAGTCTTCCCAAAATCCTTTTTGAACATCCCAGGTGCCGGTGCTGATAAGCGTAGGTGCTGTCATTCCGCGCCAACTGTCGGCAGTAATGGTGTCGAACATGGGGCCGGGTGGGTTCAGAGCCACAACGGCCGACACCCGGGGGTTTGGATGGTACTGATACTCATCGTTATCGGGGTTGAAGGCACTGGCGCCGCCGAGTTGCTGCGCGCTGAACGCTCCGAATGAGTGGCCTGTAGCGGCCACTTTCGACACATCTACTTTGCCGGCGAATGCGGGAATTTGGCCCTCCAATATTGTCACGTTCGCCAGCAGCAGTTCCAGATCCCTCACTCGTCGGTTGATCAACCCTAACTGCCCGAAGCGAAGGCTATTAAAAATACCTTTTACCGGGCTGCAGCAATCTGAGTGATTTGCCGCAAGCACCACATAACCGTGGCTGACCCAATGTTCAATCAGGCGGTCGTAGCTGAGTCGATCAGACCAATTGCCGTGAGAGAACAGTAACAGCGGGTGTTGTGAACCTTCAGCCGGGTAGTAGAGACTTGTCGCCAATGCTGCCCCATCCTCACCCTCAATGCTAAGCACTTTATGGGCGATCACTGAGTAGGGGCCGGGCACTGCGCCGTGCACGTCATTAATAACCTCCGGTGCGACGGTCAGTGGTTGCGCGGCAGGTAGCTCCGGGTCTGGGCCGCAAGCTGTTACCAACAAACATAACAACGTTAACAGGTACTTATTCAAGGTAGCTCCCTTCGATAAAAACAGCGGTATCGGCGGCGGATCGGGCCGGCGCTTCCAGGGGAATGACATGGCCTATTTCCGGATAAATATGAATTTTGATGCGATCAGCATTTTTCAGGGCCTGTGCATATTGCTCGGCATGTTCTACAGGTAGTTGTGGGTTCTCCTCACCCCACAGAATCAGCACCGGTGCGGTAATCCTTTCCAGCGTAGTGGTGATATCACCGCGTTCCCAGGCCCGGAGTCGGTGGAATTCTGCCATGCGATTTCCCTGGCGGCGATACATCCTGTGAAATTCTTCCAGTAGTTCGGCAGTGATGAGGGTGTTATCGACCACCGGTGCTTGTAGAAATGGCCGAAATAATGATTCGGGCAGCAGGTAAAGTACATATCCGAACCAGTCAGGTAGGGGAGTTTCCATATATTTGTTGGTGACCCTGGGCATTCCCGGCGCATTGATTAGCACCAGATGCGATACCTTGTCTGGAAATCTTGCTGCGTAGTACCACGCCAACGCGCCGCCAGTGGACGAGCCGACAATAGCGGCACGATCGACTTCGAGGTGCTGTAGAAGCGCATCCAGAAGGTCTGTTCCGCGCTGACGGGAGTAGTCTTCGCTGGGGTCGGGGCCTGTTAATCCATGACTGGTAAGGTCATAGCGTATCAGGGTGAATTTTTCCGAGAGTTTGTCTACCCAGGGTTGCCACTGGCGCATGTTGTAAAAGTGAGAGTGAATCAATACCAGCGGCGGGCCTGTTCCCTCGACTTTGTAGCGTAACTGGACGCCGTCGATATTTAGCTGCTGTAAATTATCGCCGCCATAACGACGCTCGAGAGTCTCCACAGGAATATCGCGATTAGCCCACCAAAGCCAACTGATACCGACGAGGGTTAAGAGCAGTATGGCGCTCAAGACACGCGTTAATAGTCGCAGCGCAGTCCTCACGATTCAGCTCTTGGCGTCGTAATGTTGGCCATCCTTTAACAGAGCATCTGCGCCCAGCACTCTATTCATGTCTGACAAGCTATACATTTGGTTGCGATATTTGCGGGTATCCCCTTCTTTACGGATGTGTGTAAGCAGGCGCTGGGCCTGAGGCGTGAACTGGTGAAGCAGCGCGGCCGGATACAATGCAATCCGGTAGCCCAGCGCTTCGAGTTCGGCGGGCTTTTCAATCGGGGTATCGCCGCCTTCTACGAGGTTGTGAATCAATGGGGCCTCTGCTGCGAACTGAGCTGAGATTTTTTCCATTTGTTCGCGATTCCGTGGGGCTTCTATGAACAATGCGTCTGCGCCCGCCTCCAGGTAGCGTTGTGCCCGTTCCATAGCATCATCAAAGCCGTTAACTCCCAGGGCGTCAGTTCGGGCGAAAAGCAGGGTTTCGTCTGAGTGCCGACTGTCTAGCGCAGCTTTAATTTTGCCAACCATTTCCTGTGAGCTGATGACAGACTTTCCTGACATGTGGCCACAGCGTTTAGGTGCTTGCTGGTCTTCCAGTTGCAGGGCGCTGGCGCCCGCACGTTCAAAGTCCCTGACTGTGCGTTGAACGTTGAGGGCGTTGCCAAAGCCAGTGTCTATATCGACAATCAGCGGCAGGCTGATCCGGTCGCGGATAACGGCAACGGTCTCAGACACTTCGGCAGCGGTCACCAGCCCCATGTCGGGCCGTCCAAAACGAGCAAATGAAAGGCAGGCCCCGGACAGGAAGGCAGCTTCAAATCCCGCTTGCTCGACTAACAGTGCAGAAAGGCCGTCGTAAACCCCGGGCGCCTGCACTATTGACGGCCTTGTAAGACGTTGTTTCAGGCTTTCAATCATTTATACCCCGTTGTGCGGTTTTTTATTCTTTGGATTCATTCTATCCTGCGAGTTGCTGAAGTCACTGTTTAAGGACCATTAATGAAACTCTACAGTCTTGCCCACTCACCGTACGCTACCCGTGTTCGCACTTTAATTGCTAAAGCGGCATTGGATATTGAGATTTGTCATCCAGAGGAGGCCCTGCGTACGCCCGAGTTTGTAGACCATTTCCCAATGGGGAAAATTCCCGTGTTGGAATTGGCTGACGGCTCACAGTTGCCTGACTCGTGGGTCATTATGGAGTACCTGAACGAGACTGCCTGCGGTGGTAGCAATAGCCCGGAAAATCCACTCGAACGCGCTCAAATGCAGATGTTCGCCCGTTACGCAGATACTTACCTTTCTCCGGGCGGCCTGTTTGGGCTGTTTAAGCTGGTCGGCCAGGGTGGCGGTGCGCATTCGGCAGAGGAAGAGTTGGCAGCCCTGCATGCAGAGTTGGCGCGTCTAGAGCGGATATTGACTGTGTTGCCGGACTTTCGCGAACGGGCGATTCATCTTGGTGATATGGCGCTGGTGCCACATATGGACTTTGTTCTTCTGCTGGGCCCGCTTTTTGGCGAACCTGCGCCACTGTCAAAATACCCAATGAGCGAAGGATGGTTTAACTGGGCCAAAGAGGATCCTGCTGTAGCGGGAAGTTCCAGCGAAATGTGCGATGCCGTGGCTAAATTGTTTGGCTCTTAGTCAGCGAGAGCCATCTCTTCGACGGCTTCCATGTCGATTATTTCCACGGTATGTGCAGAAAAGATGTCGATGACTTTCTCGCGTTTGAGCTTGCCGAAGGCCCGGCTCACAGTCTCAATGGTGAGCCCAAGGTAGTCAGCGATGTCCTGACGGGTCATCACTAATTCGATACTTCTTGAACCCGGCACCAGAGCGCGGTCGGACAGCTGCTTGAGCAGAAAGCAGACCCGTTCGTGGGCTTTCTTCTGTCCCAGTGCAAACACCTGGTCGAGGGTATGCGCCAGAATATTGCCACCAATCCCTCTAACATTTTCTTTGAGTTGGCTGATGTCGTCCTGTAACTCGACGAAGGGTTTTAACGCCATTTCCTGGACGCGAGAGGTTTGCAGGGCGGATACCGTGTAGTCGTAGTGCTGATTGTGTGGAATACCGATAAAATTTCCGGGTTGCATAAACGCCATGACCTGGCGTCGCCCCGTGGATGACGATCGCTCCATCATCATGATCCCTTCTTCCAGCACATAGACAGAGCGGGCGGGGGTGTGCTGGTGAAACAGGTAGTCCCCTGAGTCCAGGTTGCGATAGATCACCATAGCATCCAGCCGCTGCATGTCACTCGGGCAGAGGCCAGAGTAAATGGTCAATGGTTGCTTATGTTCAGGGTTCAAGGGGCATACCAATAGAAGTAAGCCCCGCATGTTAAAGAGTCGGGACGGTGATGGCCACCCCCGTACTGAGCTAATGGCTACTCAACGTAAGTTGGCGCCAGCACGTTTTCACCCGCCTCAAAGCGAAGCACGCCAAATGTGGTGTATTGTTCTTTCTGGGATTCAAGAAACTGCCATACGCACACTTGAGTGCCGTTATCGTCCACCACTGCCTCGCGGGACCACATTTTGAGGGCCTCACCGAACACATGGCGAACGGAATAGAGGTAGCGGCCATAAGATTTGCCGTTGCCGAACATATCGGGCCCATGGTACTGGTGGCTATTGCCATTGCGAGTTCGCATGGATGTCCACTTGCGATTGATAACGCCTTCAATCTCGATGGTTTGCTCGGAGTGCAGTAGGTTGATCGGCCTGTGCGTAACAGTCACCGTATTGATTCCTACGCGCTGCTGATTCGCATCATAAACCTCGAATTCCCCTCGAAAAACACCTTCGTGCTTGACTGGTAGGTTGTAGGGTTTTTTGCCCTCTTGTTTTTCTTTAGCCAGCCACTCGGCGACCATTTTCTGGGTCTCCGGATTACTTTCGTGGTCCTGGGTGACGACATAAAGTCCATTGAAAACGCCTACCAGAGTGTCGGCTTCAAAGAGCTGCGAGCTGTAGACCTGCATGCCGAGTTCGGGCACAACATGGTTCACTGTGCGCAGGTTGACGTTCCAGCCTGGCGAGTAATAGTTTGAGTCTACGAGTAAGCCGAAAGGTCTGCCAGAGCCAACAAAATCTGGCCCGGTGTATATTCGGTCCTGGTCTGAGTCAATGACGCCAAATTCCATTCGAGCGCCAATTTCAAAGCGATCCATAAGCGGGCCGGTCGCATCAAAGCAGGTATCCATCCAGTAGGTGGTGCGACCATCTTTGAATTCGCTTGCTCGGCTGACTTTATTGGTGCCCACGTGGGTGCCATCGTGTTCGAACAGGGATGGGCAACCATGCCATTCGCCATTGATTGCCTGTTGCCAGTTACTGGGTTGCTGGTCTGACATGCATAATTCCTTGAAAATGTCTGTTATTGGTGCGGCAGCGGCCTATTGTGGCTAAAAGCGTGGTGACAGCCTTGCTTTTTGTCAAATCGAGGCCTTCAACGTCTCGCTCCCCGTCTTATCAGCGGATTTTCTCCAAGCAACAAAGCATTGAGTTGATCTCGAGACTCTGGGTGGTTTCGAGCCACAGCCAGAATGAAATGTTTGACCAGGCTTGCAAGCATACCCCGCAGTTCCTCGTCTGGCTGAGTGGTCGTCATATCAATGAATGGTCGGCCTGTGCTGTCATCCAGCGGATGCGCGAACGAGAAATGGTTGGCGCCTTCTATTATCGCCAAATAGCAATCGCCTCGATTGCTATCCAGTGCCTCGTCGAAGGTGCGCTCCACCCGGGCGGTGGGGGAGCCCTTTGCTTCGCCATAGCGAGCACTGCTGTTGGCAATGCAACCGTCCCGAGTACCGCCCATAATCAGCAGCGGCAGCTGGTTGGGTAACGTAAACATCGAGTCCTCCGGATAGCCCAGTGCAGTTGCCGCTCCAGTGTGAGCGCCATAGGCCAGTGCGCCGCAAACACCCGGGAACCACTCTGGCTCAGCGTTGAGCAAAGCGACGGTGCCTCCTGCCGAATGGCCGGCTAGAATGACACTGTCCATATCCAGAGTGTTTGCTAGCGGACCTTCCTCATTAAGCCTGTGCAAGTCCTCCAAAATAGGGCCAATAGCAGTAGCTGAAGGATGCTTGCCGTATTGTTCGCTGGTTAAAGCAGCCAGGGCAAGCCCCGGAGTTTGACTGATATACCCCGGCATTTCTTCAGCAACCAATGTGTAGGTAACACTGACAATTCCCTCGCACGCGAGCTTTCTTGCGAGCCAGGTGTAGGCTTCAGGCCCTAGGTTGATTCCTGGCAGTAATATAACCACCGGGAAGGGCGCCTCAGATTCATCTGCAGGTACTACGCCTGTGTTGCGCTCTTCCTCGCTGTCTCCATATTTAGCAGGATAGAAAACTTTTAAAGAAATCCTGTCATAGGGCGGCTCTGCATCCGGAACTGCGATGGCCCGATAAATTGCTCTGGGTATCATAAGGACTTGGTTCCAATTATTGTTGGCGGTTGGTCAATGCTGCCACCGATGGCTCAGAAAAATTTGATTTATATCACCTACCCCAGACCAACTAACGAGAATAATACGACAACACTAACAACTGCTGTAGTTTTTGAGGGTATCCGAAGTGTTAATTAATCTTTGGTATGTGGCCGAGTGGTCAGAGACAGTTGGCAAAGACCCGGTTCGGGTCAGAATGCTGGGCCAGCAGTTTGTCTTGTTTCGTGACGACAAGGGCGTGGCGCATTGCCTGGCAGACACCTGTTTGCATCGCGGCGGTTCGCTCAGCCAGGGTTGGGTGACTGATGGCAACGTTACCTGTCCCTATCATGGCTGGCAGTACAACAGCGCAGGCAAGTGTGTGCATATACCTTCCGAAGAGGACGATGGCCATATACCCGATAAGGCGCGCGTAGAGAGTTACCCAACAGAAGAGCGGTACGGCATGGTCTGGGTATTTCTCGGCGACTTACCCGAGGATGAGCGCTTTCCAATACCACCATTTCCTGAGTACGGAAATCCTGACTGGCGCCTAGTGAAATCAGAATGGACCTGGAACGCCGATACAGGCCGGGTTCTGGAAAATGGCATCGATATCGCCCATGCCTCTTTCGTACACCCTATGTTCGGTCGTAATCACACGGCCAGACGAAATAAAATCATAAAGCTGGAGCGCCATAATGGGTGGGCAACATCTACCAATGAAATGTATCCGCCACAGCTAAAGGGCGGGCTGCGGCGGTTTATCCGCAAGAATGAAGCCAAGACTTATGTGCATCCTTCATTCTGGTTAGCGGGGCATACAATTCGTATGCATATCGAAGCCAATCCCAAAATGCACATCATTATGTTTGACGCCAATACGCCGGTGGATGAAAACACCACCCGCACTTTTGCCATTCAGGTTCGTAATTTCTTCAAATCGCCGTTTTTCGACAGGGGGTCCTTAAAACGTCTGGAAAAAGTGTTGCAGGAAGATACGGCAATAGTGGAGCAAACCCGTCCCTTCTATCTTGCAGACAGTCTGGAGAATGAGGTGTCTGTGAAATCAGACCGATTTATGAGCACGTTTCGGAAGATGCGCAGAGATCTTATAGAGAAGCGTGGCTGGCAGATTGATGCGGATGAAATTGCGAGCCACCGCGGCAAAAAGTTGTTCGCTATTCCCTCGCCAGCGAGTAAGGAAGGGGAGGGAGCTCTGCTGCCTTCAGTTCCATTGCGATCTTTTTCAAAGGTTGACTACTAACGCGGTACCATCTCGGTTGTGGCTCGGTTAACCGAGCGTAAAAAAGCCCCGCCGAGTATGAGCCCGGCGGGGCTTTTTCGCTTATTGCATTATCCTGCTAGTCCCCTGTCGGCCTGGCCAGGGTGCGACTTCCGCCCCACAAAGTAGCTACCATAGCTTCCGCGGCCTCTTTACCAAACAACTTGTCACCCAGATTGTTGGCAGGGTCCCGTTGGCAAATGGTCTTGCGTATTAGTTCATCCCTGGCGGCGATGGCAGCTCGTTCGGCAGCGGGAGTTGGGACTGCTTCGTCTACCCAATGCAGCCAGCGGTCCAGACGGGACAGGGCAATGCCCTTGACCTTGCGAAGCACATCTTCTTCCGCGTTAGCCGTGTAACCAACAGCTGTGGGGGTCATAGCAACTCGGGTGTACAGGTCGCGGCTTATGAAAGGGTTGAAGCGATCGTCTTCTTGCAGATCAAGGAATTCATCATTCACCTCAGTATAGTATTTGTCTACGTACTCGGCGTTGGCCATAAGTTCAACTCTGGGTATGTAGTCCATGTACATAAATAAATCTGGAACCGTGCCCAGGGCGAATCCAAAATTAGGCACCAGGTACTGGGGACCCAAGCTAATGGTGATGTGCATATTGGTGAAACTGGATTCCGGAGAGCCGATATAGGAGTGCACATACCAGTCTATCTCTGGACCGGAGTAGGCTTTCAGGGAGCCCTCTGCCCCTGTCCCTGTGCCACCGAGATTGCTGTAATCATCGAAGCGCTCACTGCAGGGGTCCCTGGTAAGCTCGAATCGAGATTGGATGCGCTCATTCATTTCGCCCAGTATTTCCCAGAGATGGTTGAAGACCTCTCGGTTATCGACGTCGGGACTAGCCTCCACCAGATCAATGATGGGGGTGAGAATGCGTTCGCTCATAAATTCGTCCAAGTGGCCTAGGCGGCACTATTAAAATTGGTGATCGCATCATAGGTTACAGCCAAACACTGCCGCTTGACTAAAATCAAATTGGATTGTCGCTCATTCCTCTACATTGGCCTTGTCTGCGAGGTGCGCCCAGATTGACGAAGAAAAGGGGGGTTCATGAACCAGGCCGTCACTGCCCCTGGGATCCAGGGGATGTCGTTGGTCGCAAGTCGGCCAAAGTCGAGTGCCTTTAGCGGTGAGTGTACGCACGGCTTCTCCGTGTCGATAAAGCACCGTGTGGCGCACTCGCTCTCCGGGTGCAGTGAGCATAATGAAGTCGGGCTCCATGTAAACTTCGCTGGCGGCATCAAGCTTGCGGGCATTGAAGGTTAAAATGCCAGGCCCCCCTGACATGCCGACGTTTTCATAGGCACCGGGTCCAAGGGGGTCAAAGACAAGGAGGTCGCCCCGGATTTTTCCGGTGAACGTTTTTGCTGCCGGTTCGCGGCCGCGAATGTGCACGTTGGTAAGAGAGAGTTTGTGACCATCAAAGTCGATGTACACCAGGTTGTCGAAAGGACCGGGTCCTGGCGAGCCGCTGCCGGCGCAAGAGTCATCTTCCAGTGGTGTGCCATCAAGGTTATAGAGTTCGATATGATCGTGCCAGGTGCCGCGCAGCAGCATCAAGTTGTGGCCAACCGAACCGACGGGGAAAACCGGAAAGGGGGTGCTCATGGTTCAATCCTTGTAGTTTGCGCGACTTGAGCAGGATCATAACAGGTTAAAACTGGCTTGCAGTTAGATTATTCAGGTGAGGTCAAAAAATGAAAACAGTGGTTGTTACTGGCAGTACTCGGGGGATCGGCAGGGGGCTTGCTCAACAGTTTTTGCAGCGTGGCTGCAACGTCGTGGTGTCGGGCAGGAAGCAGGAAAGTGTTGATGAGGTAGTAACGCAGTTGTCTGTCGCTGGCGGCGCTGACAAGCTGTTGGGCGTTGCTTGCGAGATCACTGATGCCGGTCAACTGCAAAACCTCTGGGACATGGGGGTGGCTAAATTTGGCCAGATCGACGTCTGGGTCAATAACGCGGGTATGAGTATTCCCCGGAAAAATCTGGCAGAAACAAGCTTTGCAGATCTGGAAGCCATTGTTGGCGTTAATTTAACGGGCCTGTTACTGGCCAATCGAGTAGCGTTGGCGGGAATGTTTTCCCAGGGTAATGGACAGATCTGGAACATGGAAGGCTTTGGCAGCGGTAACCAGGTGCAGCCCGGTATGTGCGCCTATGGTGCTACCAAACGAGCAGTGAATTACGTCAATAAAGCACTGCAGAAAGAGGTGAAGGGTACTGAGGTGCAAGTTTGTACCCTCAGTCCGGGTATTGTGATTACTGATCTGTTACTTGGAGATTACGACACATCCTCCCCGGAGTGGGAGAAGAGCAAAAAGATATTTAACATCCTTGGTGACACGGTCGCAACGGTGACACCTTATTTGGTGGATGGGATTCTCAAAGCCGATAAAAGCGGCGCTAAGGTAGTCTGGTTAACCGGTGGCAAAGCGTTCTCTCGTTTTATGACCGCCGGTTTCAACAAACGGGATTTGTTCGCTGAACTCTAGCCTGCTTCAGGTGCTGGGCGCTGTGTCTGGATGACGAAATTGCAGGGCTAAGGTCCAGACCAGTACCAGGGCTGAAATGGCACCGAAGAAGACAAAGGGTCCAGTTTTCATCCAGTGGTCGAACAGGTAGCCACCCACAATGCTGGCGACCAGAATGCCCACCGCGCCGCAGAGCGTGAACAAACCCACTATTGAACCGCGGAGTCTGTCCGGGGCTTGTTCGGCAATAAGTACGCCACTGGTGATGATACAGCCGACTTCCGCCATGCCGATCAGAATCAGGCAGGCAATCGTTGCGACACTGAACGGATCTTGTAAAAAGAAAGTACTGCCGTAGCCTACAGCTCCAATCAGCAGTGTGATCGCCAGCGCGCTGGTGCGCTTTATGCGATCTGACATAATGCCAAATATGGGTGCTGAGAGCAGCGATGCCATATAGGAAATCGCCAGCACGCCACCACCTTTACTCAGAGCCTCAGCGGAGCTCATGCCCAATTCCTGAGTGCCGTAAACCGATGCCCACAGGGTAAAAAAGGTACCGACTACCGCCAGGTTTCCCCGGGAAACGAATGATGCAGCATAAGCGAGGGCAATCAATGGCCGGCGGGCTTCCGCCAGGCCTTCACGCATTTGCTTCAGTAGCGGAGTTCTTTCTTCAGACGCATGGGTTTTACCTTTGCGTAGACCGATGAACATCACCAGTCCGATGAGCAAGGTCACAATGGCCATGCTGCCATACGTAGCCAGGGCCGACTCACTTGCATCCAGGCCGCGTCCCTTAAAGATGGCGGGCAATTTCAACAAGAAGAGGGCTGCAGTCATAGCGCCCAGCCCGTTCATAATGCCCAGATAACCGGTGGCTTTGCCACGGCTTGCATTATTAGCGTAATCCGCCATCAGAGTGATAATCATGGTACTGACTGCGGCAATCCCGGCCGAATACACCACCCTTGCCAGAAGTAGGCTGGGAATATCCTCTACCAAACCATAGAGAAGAATTCCTGCTGCGATCAGCATAAAGCCCATACCGGTGACGGCCCTGCGTCCAATTCGATCGGAAAGTCCGCCCCACAATCCTACCGTCAGGATGATGACAATTTCACCCCAGAAATTCAGGTTGCCGCTAACAACACCCTGGCGAGAGCGCTCCAGACCAAGTACCTCGTCGAGGAGGAAGGGTTGTGTTTGAGGTATGAAGGTAGCGAGCATGATCGCTGCATAGCAGGCAAGGTAGAAGCTTTGCATATGGCCGCGGGCTACGCCGTCATTGAGTGCGATGCCGAGAAAGCGGGACTGTGCAACCGTGCCAGCACTGATACTTGTCATATTATTGTCCAACTGGTTTTGTTGTTGCTACGCCCTGTGTATTGGCTTGGATCAACCGACGATACGCAGGCCTAGAGCGGCATTAATGAACAGGCCACCCCAGATGCACCAAACCCAGGGTCGGCAGCGGGCGATAGACCGCTCCATGGTGCTGTTGTTGTCTTCACTGGGGCCATGAGTCATCAAATCAGCAAAAGCGCTGACAAAGGGGGCAAGGTTAATGCGGATAAATACACCACAGGCAACCAGAGCTACAAAAATTAATAGTTTTGTAGCGATCCAGGGCGCCATGCCCAGACCAGAAGCGAGGGAGACCAGAGTCCATAGACCCAGGGAACTGGCAAAAACGATACGAAACCAGAAGTCCGCACGGGATAAACGAGCGGTAAACGGCTTGCCTTCGTTAAGGTATAGCACCAGTACCACTGTGAACCAATAAAGACCCAGCAGCCAGATAGCCGACAGCGCAGCGAACGAAATCGGTAGCCATCCGCCGTAGGCTGCCAGGTGAATGCCTAGGGGCAGTATCAAAGGCATGGAAAGTTTTGGTCCCATGTCGCAGGCCAACATGATCTTCAGGGCTACATGGCGGGCCTCTGGGGAGTTCTCGCGGTTAACGACCTGACGGCTCGCCAGGAAGGTACCCAGGTCGCCACCAAGCCAGTAGACAAAGGCCAGGATGTGGGCAAATTTTAACAGCAGGTACTCGTTCATCCGGATTCCGGTTGCAGGCCTTGGGCGGCCCTTTTATTCTCGTCAATGGATTATAGCCCTGGCGCCTCCGGTGCTTTTGACAAATGTCATTCGGGACGGTGTCGGGCCCCATTAAGCTGGCGTTTAATAGGCATAAAAGGATATCAGAGGGTGAAGGTAAAGAGCGTGCGTGTTGCAGTGGCGCAATTTCATATTGGGGCAAACCTTGAGACCAACCTGGCAAGCTGCCTGCATTGGCTGGAGCAAACCAACAGCTGCGATCCTGATTTGGTGGTGCTGCCCGAATTTTGTAACCACTTATCCTGGTATGACGATAAACAGCATTGCTTCGATGTGTCAGTGCCCTTGGGTGGATCTTTTCTTGAAGCGATCGCTAGCAAAGCGGCCGAGCTAAAAGTTCACGTAGTGGTTAACTGTACCGTGCAGCGAGAGCACGGTGAAGCGACCGGTTCCAGTCTTTTGTATTCCGATACCGGAAAATTGCTCGCAGACAATACCAAGCAGATTTATATCGGGCACGAAAATGATTTTCTTCAACGTGCGAGCAGTGAGGGTCCAGTCGTTGAAACTGCTGTAGGCAGAGTAGGTCTTTACGCCTGTATGGATGGGGTTATTAACGAAACTCCGCGCTGCCTCGCTCTCGAAGGTGCTCAGCTCATTCTTAACAGCCTTAATTCCTTTGCTACCGACGAGGCCTCCCTGCATATTCCGGTTAGAGCTGGCGAAAACAAGGTGTTTGTGGTTGCAGCAAACAAGGTGGGACCGCTGGTGCCGGAAGCGATGGTGGGTGCCATTAGTGCGGGCACCGGTATTCCACCGCAGTTTTTAAACGGTGCCGGCGAGAGTCAGATTGTTGCGCCGGATGGAACAGTGCTCGCAATGGCGTCACCTGACGAGGAAGGTTTTGTGTACGCTGATATCGAGCCTGCGTTGGCCGATAACAAGCGCAGGCCCGATGGGACGGATGTTTTTGCCAGTCGTCGACCAGAATTATATACCGCCATCGCCGAGGATCCAGCTGGGCAGTCACTGCCAGCAATGAACGGGGTCAGTGTATTACACGCTGCCGTGGTGACGTCGCACAGTGCTATAAACCTTGATGAAACAGCGGAACATATTGCTACTGCCCGCGCGCAGGGTGCGCAACTGATCGCTTTGCCGCCTATGATTCCAGATCCCTCAGACCCTGAGCATGCAGCAGATTTTTCTTTAAAAGTGCTGGCCACATTGCCGTTGCTTTGTGGGGAGGCTTTCCTTACTACGTCCCTGGTGTTACCCGCAAATAACGATGGTTGGCAACACTGTGCAGTGGTTCTGGGTAGCGACGGCTTACTGCTGCGCCAGGGCCAGGTGCATCATTCACAGCGCTTTGCCTGGAGCGAGTTGGCAGATGAGTTTATTTCTCTTGAATTGCCTTTTGGGCGGTTGGCAGTGCTTACCAGCGATGATTCGATTTATCCTGAGACTTTCCGCTTGCTGGCGATGTCGGGGGTGGAAGTTGCGGCAGTGCCGCTGTCGCCGCTGGAAGACTGGGAGTTACACAATGGTTTGTTGGAACGCTCCGCCGAGAATCGCATTAACTTGCTGGTAGCTGCTGACAGCTTGGTGCACGGCCCGGGTTTTGCTACCGAGTTGCAAACAGATTTTACAGTGATGACAGAGTGGCAAGAACGAGAGTTTGACGGTTTGCTGAGCCAGCCAATCTGGCATCGCTGTGATAGCGCGGCCGGTGTTAATGCAGTGACCCTGCGTCCGGCAAACGCTGCGCATAAAGTGGTCTCACAAAATACAGACTTGCTGGCCAATCGTCCCTGGGACCTGGCTTCAGCAATAGTGCGCTGTCCATAGCGCGCAGCACAATTGAGAAATATCAAGGCTGCATAACGCTGCCCGGTTCAGACTGAACGGCAATATTAGTTGCTGTTTCCAGTGCCCCCTCAATGGAGAAAATAATGAGTGATAAGCGATCTCTGCCGGAAAAGTTGTTCAGCGATACGCTGCACAGCGTGGTAACCGAGCTGGGCCTGACTGAGTGCAAAAGCGAGGGAGACAGGCCGTGGATGCCTCTGGTGAGTCAATTGCCTATGGTGCAGGGAGAGGTTGGCAATGTGCGTTTGTTTACCGGCAGTCCCCTGTTTCGGGTGGTGACCTGTTCCTTGGCAGTGGAGCCTATTCAGTTGGACAGCCACATGCTGTTTGCGTTTACGCCGGGAGACAGTGCAGTACCTCACTTCACACTGGACTCGGTAAAAGCAGGAGAGCATTTCGCTTTTCACCTCGACCTTATTCCGCGGCTGGATTTAGGTAGCAATCTTGCCTATATGGACGAGGTATTTGCACCGCTCACCGATGCCTTTGAAACAGGAGGTGCCATAGATGGCCTGAGCGTGGCGCATCTTTCGCCGCGGCAGAATGCAATCATGTCGCCCTGGATGCTGGCAAAGCGAGCAACAGAAGAAGCCTTTAGTGGTATTGAATCGACGGTACAAGCCTACATGAAACACTGGTTTAACGTGTTGAATAAGGGCGTGTCGGAGTCGGCATGTGCCGGTATCAATACCGCACAGTTGCGAGCTCGCAACCTGGCGAACAAGCAGATTATTTTCAACCCGGACGTAGATCCAGTTTGGGAGCGTATTACATCCATGATCGGTGAAGATGCTGTGGCCGCGCAGCGGGCACTGCTCATCGGCGAAGACGAGTAAGCCAAGGAGAATTAGGCTATGCAGCAACTTACCGGTCAGGCATTTATTGAAAACATGTCAGCGGAGGAACTCGCCAGGGCGCAGCGAGTCGAGAGCGTATTGCCCGCACTGGCGCAACAGGCTGCCGCGGTGGATGCAGAGGGTGAGTTCCATGTGCCTCATATTAAAACGCTGAGTGAGGCGGGGTTGCTTGGGCTTATTGTGCCTGAATCTTATGGCGGCCTTGGCGGCGGCTTGCGAGACTTGTGTGCAGCCACATTTGCCATCGCTACCGCCTGTCCCTCAACGGCATTAACATTCTTCTTTCATTGCAGCTCTGCTTCGCGGGGCCTTCTGGCGCTGGAGGCACTTGATGAAGGCCTTTTTAACGAAGAGGAAGCTCCTGCGGTACGCGCGTTTGCAGAACAGGTACTGCACACCATGGGAACCGAGGGCAAGTGGTTGGCTAATTTTGCCAGTGAATCAGTAAAGTCAGAAAAGGCGGCGATCACCATTGGTACTCGCGCCAAGCCCGTAGAGGGCGGATACCGCCTTACGGGCGTGAAGTCTTTTGGCTGCGCAACCGGAGTGGCCGATCGATATCTGGTCACTGCCTCGCTCGAGGGACATGATACGGCGGCGGGTTTGTGCACATTTTTTGTGGACAAGGATGCCCAGGGCGTCAGCGAGAGAGAACACTGGGATGCCATTGGTATGCGTGGTACCGCGACTCACGGCATTATCCTCGAGGACGTTTTTGTTGCTGCAGTTGATGCGCTGGCAATACCGGCGGCATTTACGCGCTGCATGCAAATGAGCCGGGGTAGCTTTGTGGGCAACCAGGTAGCGGGAATCGCCTGCTATCTTGGAGCGGCACATAGCCTTTACAATTACACAATTGATCAACTGCGCACTAAAACATTTGCTGACAGCGACAAACCGGTGGGTACAGCGCCATTCCAGCAAGAGCTTATAGGGCATATGTTGGTCGAGCTCGAGACCGCCTCTATCTGGCTGCGTCGTCAGGTTGACCTGGAGAGCAGCGATTCTCCGATTCTTTCCAAGGAAGAAGTGGTCAAGCGTTGGCGCCTATGCAAAGGCGTGGTGGCGGAGTCAGCCTTTAAGTTGGCAACCTATTGCGTCAAGGCCAACGGCACAGGTGGAGGTACTGGGAACCATGGCGTGCCCGCTCGTGCCCTGCGAGATCTGTGTATGGGACTGGTTCAGGCTTTTCCAGCGGAACGCGGTAGACTAATGGCTGCCCAGATGGAAATTGAAGGCAGCGAGCAGGCACAATTCGGCACACGTTGAGTAAGGCATTACTTTGATGGATCAACATGATCTGATTATCGGCGGAATAACGCAGCCTTCAGCATCTGGACTGTATTTTGATGTATTGGCTCCCGCAACCGAGACACCGATGGCTCGTGTGGCGCAGGCTGCGGCCGATGATGTAAGCGCTGCGGTTACCTGCGCTCGACGGGGTTTCGAGTCCTGGTCAGCATTGGCACCACGAGAACGCGAAGCATGCCTTTTGCGAGCTGCCGATATCGTAGCAGCTGAGGGCGAAGGTCGATTTCTTGACAAGCTGATCGATGAGAGTGGTAGCGTTATTCTTAAGGCGAAGGGAGAGATTGCCTACACGATCGATTTGTTGCGAACAGCGGCGGGGGAGGCCCGGCGCCTTTACGGTGACACTTTTCCCAATGATAGTCCTGAGCGCATTTCCATGGTGTTTCGTGAGCCAATGGGAGTTGTCGCTGTTATTTCCCCTTACAATGCCCCCTTGTCGCTGCTTACTAAAATGACGGCATTCCCGCTGGCGGCTGGCAACAGTGTGGTAATTAAACCCTCTGAGGAAACGCCGCTAACCGCCTTGGCTTTTGGGCAATTACTGCTCGATGCGGGAGTGCCTTCTGCAGCAGTGAGTGTGATCACTGGTTTCGGCGAGGAGTGCGGCGCACCTCTGGTAGATCATCCGCAGGTTGATTGCATTGCCCTTACGGGATCAACGCAGACGGGAATTGCCATTGGTGCTCAGTCCATGAAACATATGCGTCGCTGCCAGCTCGAACTGGGTGGCAAGAGTGCGCTGTTGGTGTTGCGTGATGCGGATCCGGTGAAGGCCGCAGAAATAGCAGCCCAGGGAATTTTTACCCATGCCGGACAAATATGCATGGCCAATTCGAGGATCGTCGTTGAACGGGAGATTGAGCAGGCTTTCCTGGCGGCGCTCAAAACTCATTGTGAAAATATCCAACTGGGTGATCTTCGTGACGAAAACAGCCGTTACGGCCCGCTGATAAACCGAAGCGCGCTGGAGAAGGTGTTAGCGCATATCGAGTCTGCTCTGGCCTCAGGGGCAACGCTACTTACCGGAGGTGAGGTTGAGCATGGTTTGACCTTGCAACCTACCGTGGTGCTGGAACCCGCGAGAGACAGCACTTTGTGGCGCGATGAAAGCTTTGGTCCGCTGGCATCGGTGGTGGCGGTTGATGACCTCGAACAAGCTATTGCTGTCGCCAATGACAGCGACTTCGGATTATCTGCAGCGGTGCTGACCCATAACGTGCAGTGGGGATTCACCGCAGCAAAACAGATTCGCGCGGGCAGCGTGCACATAGGCATGCACTCTTTCCAGAGCAATGCCCTGGCACCCATAGGAGGTTATGGGATGTCAGGTATTGGCCGCAGCGGCGGTAAATACAGCACAGAAGAATTTACTGAGCTCAAGTGGGTTAGCCTGGCGCTGGAAGAACAGTGAAATCTATCGGGCGAGCCTACGCGCAAACCGGTAGTGGGCAGGTTCATTATCGTTATGCGGGTGACCCGCGCAGTCCGCGGCTGGTTTTATTGCACCAGACGCCTAGCCACTCGGCAATGTATCTTTCGTTGATGTCGCAATTGGCCGATCAATTTCATCTTATCGCCCCCGATACACCGGGTTTTGGCCTGAGCGATGCTCTGACGCAAGAGTGCACTGTCGCCGCTTTTGCCAATCAATTGCTGGAGTTCCTGCAGGCAGTGGGCGTCGAGGAGTGCATGCTCTTTGGTCACCACACTGGCGCTGCTATCGCCGTACAGATGGCGGTGGAACAACCCCAGCGTTTTGCTGCACTCGCCCTTTGTGGCCCTACATTGTTGAGCGAATCGCAACGCCAGGCATTACCTGCGAAAGCCAGCACTTTGCCGGCGCAGGTTGACGGCAGTCATTTGTTGGCGATGTGGCAACGAATTTCAGGCAAGGAGCGCTCTGTGCCTGCGCAGCTTATCCAGCGGGAAGTGCTCAGTGCATTGTCCTGTGGAGACGCCTACCAGGCCTCGTACCGCGCGGTATGCGCCCAGGATTTCGCTGGGCAGGTGGCTGCCGTTACCTGCCCGGTACTCGCTTTTGCGGGTGATGAGGACTTGCTGAAAACCGCAGTAGCCCCAACCCTTGCGCTGTTGCGTGATGGGCATACGGCGACGTTGCCGCAAGGTGCGGGCACTTATGCTTGTGAGCAGCATGCGCCAGAAATGGCAGTGATTCTTCGTGAATTTTTTAGCACTCGAAATAAATCCAGGGAGTACTAGAGCATGGATCTTAACAGGGAGTCTCTTGGCTTGGGCAAAAGTCCAGCACTCTTGCTGGTGGATATGATCGAGGGTTTTACCAACCCTGACTGCCCTCTCGGGTGCGCCTGCCCCGAGGTGGTGGCTGCCAATAAAATGTTGTTGGAGACATTTCGGCGGCAGCAGCGCCCGGTGTTTTTTACTTCTGTGGTCTACCACAACGAGAGCCAGGCGCGTGTTTTTCGGGATCGTGTGCCAGCATTGAATGTACTGACTGCTGACTCCCGCTGGGTGAAAGTGGATCAGCGCTTGAGCCCTGAGCCTGGCGAGCCGGTGATTGAGAAACACTGGGCAAGCGCTTTCAGAGCAACTGATATCGATAGCATGTTAAGGGCAAAGGGGGTCGACTCTCTGGTGGTTACCGGACTTACAACAAGTGGATGCGTGCGAGCAACCGTGGTCGACGGATTGCAGTACGACTACCGGGTGGTGGTTCCACGAGAGGCGGTAGGTGATCGCAATAGTGACGCGCACGAGGCGAACCTTTTTGACATGCATGCAAAATACGCAGATGTTTGGAATCTGGCGGATGTTTTAACTGCGCTCGAAGGGGTGAGTTGACCCGTGAGTAATTCGCAAGCTCCCATCGTTATTGCAGGCGCTGGCCCGGCCGGCTGTCTGTTGGCGCTATACCTGGCGAGCAGAGATGTGTCTGTGGTTCTGTTAGAAAAAGAGCCAGAACTACCGGTCGACCTGCGCGCATCTACTTTTCATCCGCCCAGCCTGGAAATGATTGCCGATCTTGGCTTTGGGATTATTGATGAAATGTTACACAAAGGCCTGATCGCTGACCGCTATCAGTATCGTGATCGCCGCAGTGGTGAGGTGGCCAACTTTGAAATGGATTTATTGGCCGATAGCACACGCTATCCGTTTCGCTTGCAACTCGAACAGTACGAGTTTACGCGGCTGGTGGCCGCTGTGCTTGAGGGCATCGACTGTGCAGACCTGCGTTTTAATGTAGAAGCCAAGGGCTTCACTGAAACTGCAGGGGAGGTCATCGTTCAATTGGATACAGCGACAGGAGAGGAACAGCTCCCGGCGTCTTTTTTGGTCACTGCTGAAGGCGCCCGCAGCCAGATTCGCAAAGCCGCGGGGATTGACTACCTGGGGTTTACCTACGACGAAAAATTCCTCGTGGTGAGTACCCAATTTCCTTTTGAAGAAGTGTTTGATGACCTTTCCTGGGTGAACTACGTGTCGGACCCGGACGAATGGTGCGTCATTTTGCGCACCGAAAAAATATGGCGGGTGCTGTTTCCCACACGGCCAGAGAATGTCGAAGACGAAGCTTACTTGTTGTCGGACGAATTTATTCAACAGCGTCTGCATCATCTCTGGGACAAAGAGGGCGCCTATGATATTGGGCACCGCACGCTATATAACGTTAATCAAAGAGTCGCTGAAACTTATTTTAAGGGCAGGGTGTTGTTGGTTGGAGACGCCTGTCATATCAATAATCCACTGGGCGGCATGGGAATGAATGGTGGGCTGCACGATGCCAATAACCTGGGAGAAAAACTTGTGCATATTGTTCGTGACGGTGCGCCATACCAGCCACTATTTGAACGCTACAACCGCCAGCGGCGAGATCTTGCAGTGAAGTTTGTCCAAGACCATACCATTGCTAACAAAAAACTTATGGAAGCGACGGACGAGGAAACGCAGCAATCGCGGCAGACAATGCTAATGGATTCAGCCGCTGATCCTGTTAAGGCAAAGGCCTTTCTACTTGAGCGCGCAATGATCAACTGTGTTCGCGATAGCTTGCAAGTTGCCTGAGCGAACATTAATAAGGAGAGTAAAATGAGTCTGACTCACGCGACTATAGATTTATCCAGAACCCGCGATCGGGATCAGCGAACCGACGGCCACCTCGACAATTATATTGGTCATCGCGCCAAGATAGGCGTGATCATTCCGTCGACCAATACCTCGGTTGAGTATGATTGCCAGCGGCTTATTCCCCGCGGTGTCAGTTGGCACTTCAGTCGCTTTATGATCGAGCATGCCGACCTGAGCGACGATGATAATTTTATTCGCTTTTTGGAAATGTTACGCCAAACCATAGGCGCTTCGATTGAAAGCCTGATGACCTGTAAGCCTGATCACGTGATGATGGGTATGTCAGCAGAAACGTTCTGGGGTGGCATAGAGGGAAACGATGGCTTTGTGGAAAAAATTCAGGAAGCGGTGGGTGACGTTGGTCTGACAACGGGTGCCAACGCGGTGATTGCGGCTCTTGAGGCGTTGGATGTGCCGGGCAACGTGGATAAAAATATCGCCGTGATCACACCTTATCAGCCGATTGGTGACAAAAATGTTCACTTGTTTTTCGAGGATTCCGGTTACAACGTGAAGCAGGTGCTTGGCCTGCGTTGCGAGAATGCGCACGACGCTATTGCTTTGGTCCCTGATCATCAGGTCATGGATATGGTGCGACAGGTTGACGCCGATGACATCGACGCCATTATTCAGGTAGGCACTAATCTCTCGACTGCCACCTCATTCCCGGTGATTGAAAAATGGCTTGAAAAACCGGTGCTGCCTATTAACGTTGCAACCGCCTGGCACGCATTGCGCAGTTGCGGGGTGCGGGATCAATATGATCATTTGGGGCGTTTGTTCGAGGAGCATTGAAGCCGATTATGCAAGTTTCAGCCAGCTTTTATAGGGCCTGCGCACTGCTGTTATTGAGTCCTACCTGGGCCTGGGCCAGCGACTATACGCCGGGAGCAGGCGATTACTGTTCGCAGGCGCAGAAGATTATAGCCGGCACTGAGCTTGAGCCCGAAGTGGTGCGCCACACTAATTACGAGGCTTTTGTAGCGTCAAAGCCTACGGATCAACCTTTTGTTATTCACCGATACGATAGCGCTCCCCTGCATTCCACAATGGCTATTAATACGGTTGTTTCCTGTAAGTTGCGAACGGCTGAACGCATCAATGCCGCCCACGATAACGAGGCGGGCGCTGTACCGGTTGCAGAAGCTGAATTCAGCTGTGACGAGGTTCACCGCCTGGTGTTAGCTGGAACTGTCGCGTCGGTTCCTGTGCCCGAGCGTGCGCTGGATACTGCAGACTGGATAGTGGAGCCTGAAGACATGCGATTCATTGGCCCCAGGTGGTTGGAGCCCTGGCCTTTCAACCCTGTCAGTCGAGATCAAGGTGGCCTGTATCGGTTGCATACCAGGGCCTTGTACGCACCCCATGCGTGGTGGGTTCCAATGCCTGAGCGCTTCTTAGGTAATTACTATTGCCATCTGGTGAGTCCGCAATACCTGGAGGCTATGGTACGCGGAATGGTTAAGTTTCCCTAGACCACAGCACTTTGGTTTGAAACTTGATAAATGTCATCAACCGGCGGCTCTAGTCGGGTTATAAAAATAGCTTTGATTACTGGCGGTTTTGTTGATGTTGCCTGAGGGTTTTTTGGGCTCGAGAGGAGACGTGTTGATCGATCTGGTCATCCTGTCTTTTATCGCCATTCTCCCGCTACTGGTGATTTCCTGGAGATATGCCAGAAACAAGTATTACGCCCATCACCGTCGCTTGCAAATTGGTCTTGCGGTGATACTGGCTGTGGCCGTTGGTCTGTTTGAAGTGGACTTGAGGTTGTCTGGAGGAATATTTGAGTTGACCCGGGGTAGCGCTTATTCCGGTACTGATCTGCTCAATAGCATTATCTACGGCCATACCCTGGTGGCTGTCGCCTCGGTGTTGGTGTGGGTGCCGTTGATCGTTGTTTCATTGAAACGTTTTGGCAGTCCTCCTGTGCCAGGTGCATTCGGACCCAGGCATCGATTCTGGGGGCGCACGGGAATGGCATTGATGATGCTGTCAGGGTTTAGTGCGTTGCCACTGTATTATCTGGGATTCGTGAAGTAGGGAACTGTGTAATGGATAACTATCAGATTGCCAGGCGAGCCCAGATAGGGGTGATCATTCCCTCTACGAATACCGGAGTCGAGTACGACCTGCAAAAACTGAATCTGGACGGAGTCACATGGCATCCCTCTCGATTTTGGATCGAGCTGCGCAATTGGGCGGATGAGGTCGAGAGCACAGGCGATGATACAGATACTGTGTTTGAGCGCTTTTTGGACATAATGCGGGGAGAAATTCCGATCTCCCTGCGCAACGTAATTTCCGCCAAGGTCAATCACATTATGCTGGGGATGTCCGCGGAAACCTTCTGGGGAGGCGTGGAGGGAAGTGTGCAGTTCGAAGCAGGCATTCGCGAGCACATTGGCGATTTGGGTCTCACTACTGGTGCCCAGGCCACCCGCGACGCTCTGGAATGCTTTGGCGCCAAGTCGCTGTCGGTGATCACGCCTTACCCACCTGTCGGTGATGCGAACGTGCGCCAGTATTTCGAGGAGTTGGGATACACAGTAAAACAGGTGAAAGGCTTGAACAGGCCCTCGGCAACCGCTATCGCAGAAACCGATATCCAGGATGTGATTTCCGCTGTCCACGAAGTGGATGGTGACGACGTCGATGTGATCGTTCAGGCCGGAACCAATCTATCCACTGTAGATCTTTTTCCAACGCTGGAGCACGTGCTCGAGAAGCCTTTAATTCCTATTAACGTGGCAACTGCATGGCATGCACTGCGCGCCTGTGGTGTGGCAGACAAAGTAATTGGCAAGGGACGATTGTTGGAAGAGTTTTAGACGAAAACTTCCAGCGGTGGTAGTCTTGAGAGTATAAAAATATGAATAATATCGGAGTGACAAATGTTTAAGAAACATAACCTGGCGCTGGTAATTACTGCGCTCGCTGTCGCCAACCTGACTCAAGCGCAGGAAAGTACACAGCGCGAGGTAGAGTCATTACGAGGTGAAAATTTTCAGCTAGAGGAAGTACTGGTCACTGCTCGTAAAAAAGTCGAAAACCTGCAGTCAGTTCCTGTAGCGATTGACGCCATCGGAGCTGCTGAATTGCAAGAGAAGGCCATTAGCAGTTTAGCGGATGTCGCTAAGTATTCATCCAGCCTGACCTTTGAGACGGGCGTACTGCCGAACGATACAAGGCCAACGATACGCGGCATGAATATTACTCGTGGTCGACCCAACGTGGCGATCCTGGTCGATGGCGTAGATATTTCCTCGGAAACCCTGACTGTGGCGGGCGGTGGTGCTTATGCAAACATGGGGTTGCTAGAGCTACAGCGTATCGAGATTATCAAAGGGCCCCAGAGCGTGACTTATGGACGGTCGGCTTTTGCCGGGGCGGTAAACTATGTGACCAAGAGGCCTGTAGCGGACGAAGGCGTAGTTGGCTATGTGGAAGGGGAAGTCGATGAACACGGTTACTGGCGCGGCTTAGGCGCAGTTTCTTTCCCGTTGAGTGATCAACTGGCGATGAATGTCGCCGGTCTCACTTCTGACTTTGACGGTCATTATGAAAACCCGGTAACGGGCGGCGATTTGGGGGCTAACGAGCAAACCGGGGGTAGCATTGCCCTGAATTTTGAGGGTGAAAGTGATTTTTCTGCTTATTTCCGGGGTGAGTACATAAAGGATGAATCGACACCCAGGCCAGTTGTGATGGCAGCCTCGGTGAGGCCGCTGGGTAGTGCACCCAGCGACTTTTTCTTGTTGGGCAGCGTGACAGACAACAGCATGAAAGTGCCAATACCTGGAGGCGATCGGGGCCTCCCCGAAGCCACTCAGGCGGAGTGTGATGACAATGCTGCCTGGCGGCACCTGGCCGGATTTACTCCGGCGTGTGCCACTATGCTCACAGGTGATATCAGCGATTTCGGCGAGGATGACCTTGATCTCTCGCCAGATCCCTCTACCGGCAAAGATTTTGTCGGCACCAAAATCGAAAACACGCGCTTGTCTCTGGAACTGGACTGGCAAATAGGTGAAATACAGTTCCAGTCTTTGACTGGCTATACAAAAAACGAAACCAGTGTCGAAGAGGACTTTGATAAGACAAATTACACCCTCGACGGATTTTTCCCGGGCTCGGCAGCCCTCGATCCCACATACATTGGTCCAGCGGGAGCTGTGCTTACCCAGTTCGGTGTAGAAACCAATTCCGATACATCTTTTGACTACGACCAGATTTCTCAGGAATTTCGTTTCCAGGGGGCCGTAGGCGATATTGAGTGGATGGGTGACGTGCTCTATTGGGCAGAGGACATGGATTCCGTGATGAACCAAATGTGGTGGGTCTCCAGCTATATCGATACGGACTACTACAACTCAAAATTGTCTCTCATCGCGGATCCCACTTGCACAGTGCCGGGTGACGTCACTACCTGCGAGCTTTTTACCGGCGTTCAAACAGAAATGTTGCCCAACCGAACGCCAATTAACCGAGACACTGAGCACTGGTCAGTGGCAGGGTCCATGGTTTACAACCTCGGCGATGCATGGCGACTCACTGCCGAAGGTCGCTACCTTGAAGAGACGATCGATTATGAGGGATTACCAAGGGATACCTATGTTAACGGCCTGTTAAATATGCCGTATTTCAATGACGATCTTGAAGTAGTTGATCCTGAAATGCAGAAAGACACTATTAAAGAAACCGCGTTCGTGCCGAGGTTCAGCGCCGACTGGCAGGCGACCGATGACATCTTTGCATATGTGTCAGCAGGTAAAGGTTTTAAGCCGGGTGGCATTGCCACTACCGACGGCAATGGCGACATTACTACCGGCCATTACGAGCCGGAAGAGCTTTGGGCCTATGAATTAGGCGGTAAGACTGATTTGATGGGAAACCGGCTGCGACTGAATGGTGCCATTTTCTATAACGACTATACCAACCAACAAGTTCCTTACTTTGTCAGAAATGAGCTGGGCATCAATAAGGTGTCGATTACCAACGCTGGTGAAAGTGAAGTTTACGGCGCTGAGGTCGAGGCTACCTATCGACCGTCAGCGAACTGGACCTTCTTTTTGGGCTACACCCATGTTGAGACCGAATACCTCGATTTCAATATCAGTGATGTGGGCGACCCGGGCACTTATGACAAAGTTCAATCGGGCAATGCGGAGGGTGATTTCAGTGGCACATCCTTCCCCAATACACCTGAAGACGTCGCAGTGGCCTCCATTCGCTATGACGGTCAGTTTAACAATGGTTGGGGTTACTTCACTGAATTGTTTGGTAACTACCAATCCAAAAGGTACCTCGATGCAGGTAACCTGACTTATCTTGACTCCGTGCTGATCGCAGATTTTTCCGCAGGGCTGGACGGTGAAAAGTGGTCACTCGTTGCTTACGTGAACAATTTTACTGACGAGGACAAGGTGCGCAGTGGGCTTGGTAATGTGAACTTTGGGTTCATGCCCCTGGGTCAGGTGCCTCCCTTTGGTGCCAACCTGGTATTACCTAATCCCAGAACGTTCGGCGCGCGCTTCCGTTATCGGTTCTGAGCCAGTTCATGGCATTACTACAATGTCGCCGCATGCAGACTCTGCGACCTAGTGCATTGGAGTCGTTAGCCGGTGCAAGCCAGCACAGCTCACGGTGTAAAGCAGATTTGCGGCTCGCATTGCACCTTAACCTTGAGCCGCACGCTCCCCTGCGATGAAGCCAAACACCATGGCAGGTCCTAAAGTGGCACCCGGACCCGGATAAGCGGGCAGCAGAGCAGCAGTAGTGTTCCCGCAGGCATAGAGCCCAGCTATGACTGCGCCATCCTCATTCAATACTTGAGCGTTGTCGTCGATGACCAGGCCTCCCGCTGTTCCCATTTCTCCAGGATAAAGAGCGAGGGCGTAGAAGGGTGGTTTTAGCAAAGGCGCAAGACAGGGGTTGGGCTTCACTTCTGGGTCGGCGTAGTAGCGGTCATAGCTAGAGTCACCTCGCTGATAGTCAGCGTCTTTGCCATCAACAGCATATTGATTAAAACCCGCAACGGTATTTTCTAAGCCACTCGAGTCGATGCCGACCTTGCTCGCTAACTCTTCCAGGCTGTCTGCTTTGCTAAGAAACTCCGGGGTCCACCAGGCTTTGGGAATCATCCAGTCGGGGAAAAACTTTCCCTGAATAAGAACGGAAGCGACCGGACGCTGCTGTCGGAAGTCGGCATCGAAAATCATGTAACTGGGGGTGTTTGCTTCGTCCTTGATCATATCGGCAACAAAGCTCACATAATTCTGCGATTCATTACTGAAGCGCGCTCCCTTCCTGTTTACGGTAATGGAGCCGGCCATGCCTTTTTCTACCTGGCTCAGATAGGCCTTTGGCTTGCCGGGTACTGTGGCAGTGGTAAACCACCAGCCCCAGTCCATCTGGGCAGTGTCCGCGCCTAATTTCTGGGCGGCAATTATTGCATCGCCGGTATTTTGCAGGTTGCCTGCACTCCATTGTGTATTGGTGGGGGAGGGTAGGTATTGCTCTCGCATCGCCTGGTTACGCTCAAACCCGCCAGCTGCGAGCACCACGCCCTTGCGGGCTCGCACGAACTCACGTTGATTGTTACGTTCTATGACGATTCCAATTACACGGCCATCCTCCTGCACAAGATCAAGCATGGCGGTGCCGCGCCACAGGGGAATCTGTCGATCCCGCAACGCCAGGAAAAGGCGCGCCACGCCCGCATTGCCCATGGTGAGCCTGGCATCTCGCAGGGTCTTTAGTCGAGTCGGGAAATCAATCAGGTATTTGAGAACCAATTTGGCGGCCAGACTAAACCAGCCTCGCGTCGCCGCCAGGACAACAGCTCCCTCTACCTGGGTAAAGTTGATGCCCCCAGGCATTTGTGTCTGCGGGTGTTGAGGCGCAAGGTTATAAAAGTCTTCACCCATTGCGCTGGCATGCAATGGCTCTGGTTCCATAGAGCGATTGCCAGTCTTGCCTCCGGGGCCATCGGGAAAATAATCTGGATAATAAGCGAGATTACGATAACGCACCCAGTCGGTGTGTTCGTGCAGGTAATCAATCACTGCCGGGCCTCTCGCAAGATAAGCTTCCAGCAGGGCGGGATTAATTGTGTTCGACGGAGTCACGTGATCCAGATAAGCCCTGGCGTCCTCTAGAGAGTCGTCTGCTCTTTCCGCTACAGCATAGCGATTGTTTGGAATCCAGACCCCACCACCGGAACTCGCGCTGGTGCCACCGAACTTCTCGGATTTTTCGATAACAAGTGTTTCTGCACCACCATCCGCTGCGGCAATAGCAGCAGTGAGTGCGCCGTTGCCAGAACCCACGACAACGACATCGAATTCATGATTCCACGTTTTTACGTCCCCAGCGTTCAAATTTCTGCTCCCTCTGTAAAGACTGTCCAGCCAAACCCACCCATGGCAAATATGCCGTCAGCAAGCTTGGGATTATAGGCATAAACAGGATGTAACCGTGCTCCTGCCGTTGCCAGTTTGATGAGAGACCTATCGAACCCCCTCAGAATGAATTGCAAAATGCAATTTAATATGCGATTCGGGTTGCGAGGCAGAGCGCACATGGAGCGCCAGGGCCTCTTAATAACCCTAAATTATAAGGGTTTCTATAATGGCACACATTATGCATGAGTATAAACACGGGGAGGAATTCGGACTATTGCCGAATCGCCTGTGAATAACAAAAAACGAACGGAGTTCATTATGCTAGTACTGTCGCGAAAAGTAGGGGAATCCCTGATCATAGGAGACGACGTAGTCGTCACTGTGCTGGAGATCAAAGGCCAACAAATCCGAATCGGAGTCAGTGCACCTCGTGAAGTAGAAGTGCACAGAGAAGAAGTGTACGAGCGTATTGCCGCTGAAGGTTTTAGGACCCCAGCAGAGATGCCAACACTTGACCAGGTTCACAGAGAGTTGCGCACCAAGAATCAGTTACGCAGAAGAAAGGTAGGCGAAAGAGTATGAGCGCGGCGTTTACCCATGGCGGGTTGGATAGAACATCTCCCACCTGGGCGGTGGTAGACCTTGACGAGCGTGATAACTCGGATTCGCAAGGTCGATCAGGGCAAGATTCCGGCTTCGGCCGGGGGAGTCATCCCGCTTTTGTCTATGGTGGAATTGATCGAGACCCAATCCTCTGGCACAACGAGTCTGCGGCACCAGATCTGGCTATAGAGTAGGGCGTAAAACCAAGTGTATTGCCCAAGTCGATAGGTTGGTAGTGCTGCCTGGCGCCCGCCAGGAGGTCATGACGACCATGAACAATGGACACTTAGGAAGCCACCTCCAGGCGAACAGTCCCTAAGGTCGCTGCCTGGCTTTATCGTCCTTCAAAAAATGCTCGAGCATTCCTTCCAAGCCGTTAAGTTTAACTTCATAGATTAACGCCATTTGGCTGCCCAACTTACCCTGGGGAAATCCCTTGGCGTGGTACCAGACCAAATAGGGCTCGGGTAAGCTAAGCAGTGGTCGGCCCTTATATTTGCCATAGGGCATCACCTGGTTGATGGCGTCTACCAAGTCCCGGTTATTCATTCAGGCCGCAAACTCCATAGGCAAGACTGTGCTCTCATTATTGCAGTATATCGGGTAGCTTATTTTTCGGTGGCAATGAACGGGGCAGCGTTTTACGGGGCATCAATTCGTCGCTGTTGGCAGCATGGTATACAGCTGTTGCCATGACAGCCGCGGCTTGCATCAAGTCTCCCGGTATTAAGTGGTCGGCGTGATCCACGTTGCTGTGATGAGTGTTCACGTAGTAATCCAGGGAATCTTGGACAAAAGAAAATCCCGGTAAACCCACTGCATCGAAGGACAAGTGATCCGTGCCGGTCGTGTTGGTGATGGTGAACATGTCGACCTCCTGATCAGCGAAAGGCGCAAGCCAAGCCTCCAGGACAGGTCGCGCCATATCATTTTGTTGCAGATAAATACCGCGGATCTTTCCGCCGCCACCGTCAAGGTTGAAATAGACTGAGAGCTTGTCGTGCTCGGGTTTGAGTTTCATTGTGATGGGGTCGGCGAAATGGTCTTCCACGTAACCACGGGAGCCACAAAAACAGGTTTCCTCTTCACCCCAAAGCGCGGCTCTGACGTTACGCTTCATAGGTAGCTTAAGCTTTTTCAAAATGCGCATTGCTTCCATGACTATCGCACTGCCTGCAGCATTATCAGTAGCGCCGGTAGCGCCGTGCCATGAGTCAAAATGCGCTCCCAACATAACCACTTCATTTCTGCGGTCAGTGCCCGGCAATTCTGCAATGATATTAAGACCATCGACGTCTTCATAAATTTCTGCATCGACGTCCACTTCCACTGTCACCGGGACACCGCGGTTTAGCAGTCGATGAATTCGATTGTAGTGTTCCGGCATGAGAGCGACGGAGGGTGGTGGTAGCGAATCGCCCGAATAGGGCGAACCATAGTCGCTGTGCATTATGACTCCGGCGATGCCAGCGCCGCCTGATACAAGAGCGGCGCCCACTCCTTCCTCAACGAGAAATTGCCCCATACGGGACATAATTCGAGCATTGAGGCGCCAGCGATCTGTAGCGAACTCGATAGGAATGACGTTCCACACCTGAGAGCTCTCTTCTTTGTCAATGGGATAGGCCAGCATTGGCCATTCCAGTGTGGGCACCCGGCCGGGTTTCAGGGGCATGTCATAATCGTTGGCAACCCCAGAGGCAATTTCTTGTTCTCCCAGACGATAGGTCTCGGGCTCTGCCGGTATCTTGAACGAGTGAGGATGATCCAGCATCACGATCTTTCCCTCTAGTTGACCACGATACTTACTTTTCCAGCGTTCAATCTGATGCGCCGTTTGTTCAATATCATCGTTCACCGACGCCATACTGGGGTGGTCCCAGAGCGGTGCGAACACGACCTCGCCTGATACCGGCCCATCAGTCCCGGGAGCGAAGTCAGCGGGATAGGCACTCAAGGTGGTCTCTTGTGGGGTTTTCATTTGCACATGCACCCTGGACCAGTCCCAGCCGCGTCCAAATTTGCCCCAGGCTTCCACCTCGACTTGTTCGATTCCGGCCTCTTTGAAAGCCGCAACCGCTTTGTCGGCGGCACTTCGGTAGCTCGGAGAACCCGCCATGCGAGATCCGTGCTCATCTGCAATGAGGTGTATATAGTCCATCACCTGGGAATGAAAATAGGCCTCCTGCTTTATCAGGTGCACGGCATTAAGATCGGCGGTTTCGGCACGGGCAAAGCCTGTAAAAAACATCGCTGCCAGGGCAATCCATCGAGAATATGGCGTCATTGGTGACTCACTGTCTTTTCGTGAACGAAAAGTTTAGCGCATGCCAGATGGAGTAGAAAGGCTCAAGATGGCGGATCTGCTGGGGGGTGTGCGAACTTCAGAACTTTCGCAGCGTCGCGAGCAGTATCCTCTCGTATTTTGCGTGAGCTCGCGTAAACTTGCGCTGCTCAAGCAACTGCCTGAAGGGGGTAATGTGGAAAAGATCACTATTTTCGTAGACGTGCAGAATATTTACTACACTTGCCGTCAAACCTACGGTCGCAATTTTGATTACAATAAGTTCTGGGCAGAGGTCACTCAAAATCGTGAGTTGGTTGGAGCCTACGCCTATGCGACTGATCGCGGTGACGCCAAACAAATGCAGTTCCAGAGCATCTTGCATGCGATAGGTTTTACGGTAAAGCTCAAACCTGTACTCAAGCGACGCGACGGTAGTACCAAAGCCGACTGGGATATTGGTATAGCCCTGGACGTCTACGAAGCTGCACAGCAGTGTGACACTGTGGTGTTGCTTACGGGCGACGGTGACTTTGGGTTGCTGCTCGATCGAATAAAACGGCGTTTTGATACCAACTGCGAGGTCTACGGGGTGCCTGCTCTCACATCGGACATACTCATTTCAGCCGCAAGTCGATTTGTTCCCATCGACGCCGCTTTATTGTTGAGCTAGTGGTTCTTGATTTAAACAAGCAGCATAGCAAAAATCAGCGCACCGGCCGAGACAGTCAGCAGTGTGGGCCGGCGAAGCCGTGCTGCGGACACTCCCAAGAACAAGCCACTGATAATGACGAACAGAAGCCCGACCGAAAAGGCGGTTTGAAAGATCTTGAATGCAGATGGGCCGTGACCTTTATGAAGTTCCATCAATCGGCTTTGCAGGTTAGGTCTTACATGAACGACCTCAACGCCTGTCTGTAGTAGCTCGATTACATAGTAATCCTTGGAGGTGGGACGCGTGTAAAGGCTGTTGCCTTTCACTTTGATATATTCGTAGTCGTAGGACTCAACACCAGCATTCACAAGCAAGGCTGTCACATCGGCTTTAAGCGTGCTGGAGTCAGCGCTTATAGCCACGTCCTCGCTGCTGTAGATAGTATCTTGCTCGACTGAGCCTTTGACGCCGGCGAGATAGAGACCGCCAGATATGGCGACCAGGAAAACTGCGGGTGCAAAGAAAGCTGCCAGGTACATATGCAGTGTCAGCAGTTGTTTACGCGTCAAGGGCAGCTCCTTCTGAAAGTTTCCATCATAGTAAAGCGCAAGATGTCTTACGGACAAGCCTTTGGGGAAAAAATTAACAATTGGAATCCCAAACGCGGATAGAAGAAAATAATGCACAAGACCCGCAAGCTGTTGCATGCAGGAGCACCATAAGGGTGACAACGCCTTATTGTCAGTGACCTGCGAACGTAGGACAATCTTGCCAACCTAAAATCGGGTGCGCCTGGCGGCGACCCCCTCAAAACAGCGTTTTTGCATGTCCCAATTGCTTGTCATCGGCTACGTCTGGCCTGAATCTCTGTCTACTGCTGCTGGCTCACACATGCTGTCGATACTGCATGCGTTCATTAGCCAGGGTTGGGAGATTACATTTGCCAGCGCGGCGGCGCGCAGCGGGCAGATGGATGATCTTAAAAGCCACAATGTCACCTGCGTCGATATTGCGCTCAATAGCAGCAGCTTTGACAAATTTGTCGAGCTGTTGCAACCCAGTGTTGTTTTATTTGATCGTTTTATGACTGAAGAGCAGTTCGGCTGGCGGGTCGAAAAGAGCTGTCCGCAAGCGCTGCGCGTGCTTGATACAGAAGACCTTTTTTGTTTGCGCCACGCTCGTCAGCAGGCGTTCAAAGATACCGGCCTTATTAATCCGTTGTTGAGCCCTTCGCTATTATTTTCGGAACTGGCACAGCGTGAAGTTGCCAGCATCTTGCGCTGCGACTTATCTCTGATAGTGTCGGAAGTGGAGTTACAGTTGCTCACAGACCTCTTTAAAGTTGCTCCGTCATTGTTGCAGTATTATCCACTGTGCTTTTCACCCGAGGCGATCGCTCAAACAAGGCCGCCACTGGAGGATCGTGACGGTTTTATCGCGATAGGAAATTACAGGCACCCGCCAAACTGGGACGCAGTACGTTGGCTAAAAGAAGCGATCTGGCCGGAAATTCGGCTGTTGCTTCCTGGCGCCCAGTGTCGAATCTATGGAGCGTATACCCCACCTAAGGCCACTGCGTTACACAAGCCGGAGCAGGGCTTTCATATTATGGGTTGGGCTGGCGATGCCAGAACAGTGATGCAATCTGCTCGCGTAAACCTGGCCCCTTTGCGTTTCGGGGCAGGGCTTAAAGGCAAGTTGGCGGAGGCAATGCTTTGTGGAACGCCGAGTATCACAACTTCCATAGGTGCTGAGGGTATGGCCGGTAATCTCCCCTTTGCTGGTGGAGTCAGTGATTGTCCACTTGGGATTGCCAGCGAGGCGGTGGCACTTCACCAGGATGAAGAGCAGTGGGCAGTGGCACAAAGGAACGGTTATTGCATTATTCGCCAGCGCTTTGATCAGCAAATTCACAACCGGGGGTTATTCAATCGTATTACGCAGTTACAGGGACAACTAGACGATCATCGGCTGCAGAATTTTACTGGTGCTATGTTGCGCCATCATCAACACAAGAGCACTCAATACATGTCGCAGTGGATTGAAGTGAAAAATAGGCTCGCCGAGCAGCTTAGCGACAATTAATACCATCGCCGTGTTTAGGTGCTAACTTCTCGTATAGTGTTGCCAGGGCGTCTCGCGCGTCAGCAGCGGGTGAGTTGCAATCGACTAAGACTGGTTTTTCTTCCCTGAGCCCCGGGATGATTGCTTGTTGCGCTTTTTCTGCTCTTGCTTCGCAGCCTCAATATCCTGCCTCGCCTTTATGATTTTTTCTTCGGCCAGAATCATATCGGGAGTTTCCAAACTGATTCGTCCTAAAGTTCCTGAACGAAATTCATTGACCAGAATGCTGGAAACTTTTTCCAGGTCTACATGGCCACCGGCTCTTAAGCAGCCGCGCCGGGCGCCCAACTCTTCCAGAAACTCGACATCGCTTTTGGGGATGGCGTCAAGATTGTAACGATCCACCAGTAGGCCGGGGTGATATTCAAGCAAATAAGCCGTCAAATAGAATGCGAGGTCTTCTACTTCCGTCGCCGTATCTCTTATCGCGCCCGAAACTGCGAGTCTGTAGCCACTGTTTTCGTTGTGAATCTTCGGCCATAAAATCCCGGGCGTGTCGAGTAATATAAGTTCATCCTGAATGCGAATTCGCTGCAAGCCTTTGGTGATGGCTGGCTCGTTACCGGTTTTTGCCACTTTGCGACCTGCGAGGATATTAATGAGACTGGATTTTCCAACATTGGGAATGCCCGTGATCATGGCCAGGACGTGAGTGCGCGATTTTGATTTATGCGGAACCAGCTCGCGTACCAAACTCATCAGCCTTTGTATTGTTTCAGGCTGGTCCAGCGTAGTGAGCAAGGTTTTTACCGACTTGACGCGCTCGAAATAGTCCTGCCATTGTTCGGTCATCTCAGGATCGGCCAGGTCAGACTTACTGAGTATTTTGATACAGGGCTTATTTTGGGCCAGCTTGGTAATGGCCGGGTTCTGACTGCTGTAAGGAAGGCGACAATCCAGAAGCTCAATGACTAGATCTACGTCAGGTAGAATTTTCGTCATCTCTTTATTGGCTTTGTGCATATGGCCTGGATACCAGTTTATCGCCATATTTATCAGGTCCTTAATTTATTGGCTGTGTCATCCTGTATCGATATGTGGTCTTCGATATAGTTTGCGTGCCCGGAACGCTGTCTATTAAACCAGAAGCTAGCTAATAAGTTAAAGTCTCAGCTTGATGTGGGTCGAATATTAAATACGGTTGAGGCTTTTGTCAGAGCACAGAAGGGCAGAATAATCGAGGCCTTATCCTGAGGATGTTAGCGTACCCTGAGCGACCAGAAAAATACTACCGCATTGAGGCAACCGAAAAGCACGAAGGGTGTAGATGGTCCGAAGTTGGCAAATAGCCAGCCCCCACCGGCAGTGCCGACCAAGATGCCAATGGCACCTGCCACGCCAAACAAGCCGATGATCGCGCCTCTGCGGTTGGCTGCTGCACGTTCTCCTACCAGCGCCTGGCTGCTGACGAAGGCACTGATTTCGGCGACACCCATTATGGCGAGCAGGCCCAATACCCAGGGCGCAGTCGGGTCCTCGACCAGAAAAATAGACAAGTACACTGCCGCGGCCAGTCCAGAGGCGATGCTAACGGCGGTGATGCGACTGACTTTGTCGTTAATGTAGCCCATGACGAGGGCCCCCACTAGCGCACCGGACACCACCGCCATAACTCTGGGGACGGCCAGCTGGAACATGGCCTCGCTGGGCTGTAAGCCCAAATTGCCTGTGCCGTACTGCACCAGCCAAAGGCTCAGAAATGCACCGGTGACAGCCAGGTCGCCCCGGGATATGAAGGCTGCGCCGTAAGAGAGCGCAATACCCGGGTCGCGCGAGGCCTTGCACCCTTCACGGAGCATGGTGGTAATCGACTCACCGGTTTCATGGCTTACTTTACCAACATGCGGCGCAAGGCCAACAAGCACTACCAGGGCGCCGATCACGCCGAGGCTGCCGGCAATACCAAATGTCATTTGTTGCGCTGCCAGTTGGTCGTAACCCTGGTTGGCGAATACCTGGGGAAGAGCTCCCAGGGCGGGAGGTAAAAATGCCCCCAGCGTCGCTATCAGTGCCTGTAAGCCGTTGGCTTTGCCACGCGTACTGTCGCAAGTGTAGTCGGCAATAACGGTGACCATCATGCCTATCATTGCCGCGCTGCCGAAAGCCACAATGACTCTATAGGCAATCAGGGTAGTCATCGAATTGGCGTGAGGGTAGAGGCTGAAGCCCAGCGAGGTCATTAGTAGCCCAAAGATGTACACCGGCTTTCTTCCATAGCGGTCGGCCAGTGCGCCCACAGGACCAAAGAATAAAATAAGGATGATTTCCTGTAATGCCGAAAGATTGCCAGTGAGCATTGCCTGTGCTGACCGTTCAATGCCCATTACCTGCAGCAAGCCAGGCTGTAGCATTGCCAGGGCGCCAGCGTAACTTGAGGAGATAAATGCTGCAAAAAAGTAAGCGATTAAGTGATGTCGTTTGACGCCATCACTCAGATCAATGCCAAGGAAACGCGTTACCATGTTATAGCCCAAAAGCTTCGAACTGGTCTGGCCGTTTGCGGATCATACCCATTGCAAATCGCCGGGCCATTTTGCCGCCGGTGAGCCAGCGAACCATGGTGCCACTGCGATGGGTACTGAGGATACCGTCTACAAGGAAAGGTGCAACGGTATCGACAGTGTCTACCAGGTTATTCATTGCTTTTCGCGATTTTTCAAAGTACTCGGGATTGTCGCGTGCTTCGCGCACGACCGCTTCTGTGACGATCATACCGGGGCGAATTTTGGCGATGATGACGCCACTGTCTTTCAGCTCTTTCTGCAGAGCGTTGGTAAAGTAATCCAGCCCGCGCTTGGTGCTACCGTAGATACCCAGGCCTGGGAAGTATTCTCCGTTGCTGCCACCTCCCAGCATGTTAAAGAGTTTTCCTTTGCCTTGCGCTCGCATACCCCGAGCGGCGACGCGACAACCGTTCATGGTGCCCAGCATATTCGTTGTCAGCATGCTTTCCATGTCATCTTGAGAGATGTCCAGTATCGGCCAGACAGTTTTGGCGAGCCCCGCATTGTTAATCCAGATGTCGACTGAACCGAATTCGGTGACGGCCCGCTGCCAGAGCGACTCAACTGCATTAATGTCGGCAACATCGCAGGGCTGTCCAATCACCCGCCCGCTTTGTGCCTGCAGGGAATCGACTGCTTTTGACACACGCTGCAAATCACGCCCGCATATCACGACCTGGTGGCCCCTGCCGCTAAACTCTTTTGCCAGGCCCAAACCAATACCCTGAGTGCTGCCTGTAATTACAATATTACTCATGCCGTTTCACCCACTGTCGGAAGCTGCCACTGCCAGTTTAGTTCCATGAACTTGCCATCTGAAGACGGTGATAACACACCGGGTTTATTCTGTTTATAATGACTTAAAACCATATCATTATCACAAAGCCGGAACAACGAAGTGGGGTTCTGTTAAATGCCAAAAGAAGCTTACAGATTTGATCAGGACTGGATTGAGAACTCATGACCCGAGTTGCAGCGCTACAGTTTGCTAGCGGTACCAGCGTCGACACTAACCTGGCTACCTGCCTTGAGATGATTGAACGCGCCGCCGAACATAAACCCGATGTGATGGTGTTACCTGAATTTTGTAACCATATTTCCTGGTATGACGACGCGGACCATGCATGGGAGGTCTCACTAGAGCTAGATGGCGTGTTCTTGCGGTCGATTGCCGAGCAAGCGGCCCACCATAAAAGCCATCTAGTCATTAATGTGTCACTGCGAAGGCAAGACGGGTCGCTGACTATAACTTCGTTGATGTACGGGCCAGAGGGGAGTCTATTGGCCCAGGCTGATAAGCAAACTTTGATGGGCCATGAAAATTTCTGGTTCAGGAGGGCGGACCAACTCAGCCCGGTAATTCATGCCAGTATTGGTCGCCTGGCCATGTTCCCCTGCCGGGATGGCGTTACTTTTGAAACACCTCGCGGGCTTGCCTTACGCGGCGCGCAGTTATTTTGCGATTCACTCAACTCATTTGCGCTGGATGAAGCCAGTCTGCACGTGCCTGCGCGTGCTCCTGAAAATCGTTGTTTTCTGGTGGCAGCGAATAAAGTAGGTCCGCTCATACCCGAAGATCTATTGCAGCAGGTCAGCGAAGATACTCATATCCCGCTGAGATACCTCTACGGCGCAGGAGAGAGCCAAATTGTTTCTCCGGATGGGCAGGTCCTTGCCAAAGGGCCTCGCGATGACCACGCAGTCGTGTGGGCGGATGTGGAACTATCGGAGGCTGACGAGAAGCGTTTTAAGGATGCTACTGACTGCTTCGAAACCAGGCGCCCAGCACTTTATGGGCCGATTGCGACTGCTCCATTGTCTGTCTCGGTGCCTGATGCCCAGCCCATCGCTGTGGCGTGTTTGTCGCCGGAGCAGCGGGGCGAGGGGGCGATAGCGGAGGCTTGCGAGCTCATATCCCGACTGCCAAGAGGCACGCGCCTGGCAGTATTACCTGAGCTTTTCTGTATGCCATGGAGTTCAGGTGACACTATGCCAGACTGCTCCATGAGAGTGATCGAAGAGCTGGCCTTGGCTTGCAAAGCACGAGAAGAGCTACTGATTTGTACTTCGTTACCAATGTCACAAGGAGAGGGCATAGGCCTCTTTGCGGTGTTAGTTGGCGAGTCTGGTCTGTTGGCCAGTCAGGGACAATTGCATTCTGGGGCTCGCTTTGATGGCTTACAACAGGCCGAGTCTTTTGAGTGTATTGATTTACCCTGGGGGCGTCTTGCCTTACTAACCGCGGAGGATGTGCGTCATCCTGAGATGGCCAAGCTGGCTGCCATCAAAGGTGCTCATTTGCTCGCCGTGCCGGGAAGAGATTTGGAACCCTGGGAAGCGGCTCTGGCGCTGCCCAGTCGGGCGGCTGAGAATCGCATATGTCTCATTTACAGTAATCTGGCTGCAAAAAATTGCGCCGGAATGATCGCTGATTTACCTCAGGACTTTACGTTGATGACCCCATGGGCAGAGCGGGAATTCGATGGTTACATCAACCAACCATTAATCACTTTGCAACAGCCCGGGCAGAACATTACCAGCGGCCGGGTTAATTTGCCCGCTGCCAATAATAAACTGATGTCAGAACAAACAGACCTCATCCTGGATCGCCCATGGCGACTCAGCGGTGAGCTTGTCAGGGAGACAGTCGATGATTGATCCATCTCGAATTCTCAAGGATTACATTCTTGCGCCAGCACACGTTGGCTTTGTGGTAGAAAATATAGACTTGGCCATCGAGCAGGCCTGCCGTCTTTATGGCGTTTCATCTGATGCTGTGCGCTACGAGCCTGCGCCTGGCGTGAAAGCACCAACGCGCTTTGCTTTTTTTTCTGTCGGTGGCCTTGAGTTTGAATACATCGAGCCCTGCGACGAATATTTTCGTGAGCTACTGTTAGCTTCGCCCAGCGGCGGTGGGGGTATTAATCACGTTGCCTGGAAGGTAAGGGATATAGAGAGTGCCGTGAAGCTGGCGGCAAGTCACGGCGTTATTCCAGGCTATGTGACTCCTGATGGTGTCATTACGATTGGCAGTAAACGGATGGTTTATCTTGACCCGGCTAGCACTGGCGGTCTTTTAGTGGAGCTGATCGAAGAGTTGGATGCTGACATTGAATGAGTTGCCTGCAGATAAGGGGCGTTATCGTTATTTTCTTAACGATGAAATAGCGGATGTAGATGAAACCTTCCACTGTGAGCCGCAGGCTGATGGTCAGCTTGCGGTTAATAGCGTTCGCAAGGTGCCGGGTTTAACGATTTCAGTGCTGGCACGAATTGATTCGATGGGTGTTCATGCGTTCGATGTTTGCTGGTCCACGGATCGTTCGCCGGCAATCGCAGCCAGCTGTGCGCTCGAAGCTGAAGCGCTCACATATTCGCGGAAAATTGGCGACACTGCATGCCAGCCATCATCGATCGTTACCACCGATTATGCAAAGCCACTACTCTATCCGCTAATGAGAATATTTACGGGAACAGTAATTCGCCAGCTCGCAGAACTCGGCGGAGAAGCTCAGGTGTTAGTACCCTTTATTGCAGATCCGAAAAACACACAAAAGCTGTTGTCGCCCGAAATTACGACGCGGCGAGCTGTTGCCGAAGGTGATTGTGAAGTAGAGCGAATAAACGGTGAGACAATTGATTGCACCTTGTGGCGTTTTACAGGCGGTCAATATAGTTCCGATGCCCGGTTTTGGCTGAGTGCTGACGGTCGTTTGCAGCGCTATTGTTGGCAGCAGGACGAATCCCGGCGATGGGATATTCGCCTGGTGTGACTACCCGCGCTTGATGCGGCCTAAGAGCCTGCCCAGAAAGCCTGAACTGGCCTTGGCCGAACTCAGAAACTTCCCCATCCCTACGCTTTCGGCCTGAGCTTTAACCACCGCCAGCGTTATCATGGGAGCATCATGTTCTGCTGCGTACTCCTCCACATTAGCCACTGCCATGGCGCGAATAAAGCCCGGTGCCCGCCTTACCTCGCGAAGTGCTTCATCGTCCCAGGGCATAGTAATTTCCAGTCCATATTCGTCCCGGGCTTTCTTTAGCCTGGCGTCGCTATTCTCGGAGCGGCTGCGCTTGCGCTGCCAGTAGGCCGATTCGTCCGGGCGAGTAGCCTCGTAGATTCCCTTGACGTCTGGAATCTCACCGATCAGTTCAATCAGCGAGTCGGCCCACTGCACCGGTATAATGACAAACATCTCAGACTCGCGCAGCCGGTTGTTCATCCGGCCCCCCATATCCCCGGTGGTGACAAGCACATTATCGCTGTAGACCGGCGTGACAAAAAGATCGCTGCAAAAAGAGTTTCCCGCGGCGGTATCGGGCCGAGTGCCATCCTTGACAGCGCGCGCCGCTCCAGCCAGGGCAGCCACTGAGGGCGTGCATACGAGCACTATCCATTCTGGCGTTAGATCGTCTGGGACGGCATCGAGAGGAGCGGCACAGAAGCCGTTTACCGTGCCCTGGGGAAGGATGTATTCGCCACTGTTAAAGGCGTAGGCTGCCTCTTGATTGTAAACCGGAATATAGTCCGTAAGCAGTCGTCCGCTGCTGATCTGCTCATTGCCAGGATGAACGCCAGTAATGTAGGCGCCATGCAGGCAGTCTTGGTGTTGCCTGTCGAAATACACGGCTTTGCCGTCGTCCATGGCATGCCTCAGGATCTGGCACGGATCTACCTTCATACCCTGACAACTTTGAGGAGGCGTATCAGTAAAGCGCGCAATGGCCACCGGCCTGCCTCTTACTTTGCCTTCTAACACGCGGCAAATTTCTTTTGTGTTCATTTCAGTCACCAACGAGTTGCCATGCGCCACAGCTGAGTTATGCTAGCTAGCATAATTGTGAAACAAGGATGAAGTCTATGAGAAACGTCATTGCCCTGGGTCTATTACTGTTGATAGCTGCTGCGAAAGTGAACGCAGCGGAAAATGCGATGCTGAACATTGAACTCAGTGGACTCTCTCAAGTGGAAGGAAATGTCTATATTGCGGTTTATGATAATCCTGATGATTGGCTCGGAGAGTCAACTGCTGATGGAATGGCCGTTAGTATTGTTGATGCTTTGGTCGATGATTTGGTGGTAGCCAACATGGAACTCCCGCCGGGAAATTATGCGATTTCTATTTATTATGACGTTAATGGGAACGGCGAATTAGATACCAATTTTATTGGTATTCCAAAGGAGCCGGTGGCCTTGTCCAATAATGCCAAGGCGAAATTTGGCCCGCCAAAGTATAAAGATGCAGTGTTTTCATTGACCGCAGAGGGCATGACCCAGCGCATTGAAATGACAGAAATCTAGCCAGCTGGACTGGGTGCCGAGCCAACCACGCAGGCACCCGTGAAAAACTCAATAGTGTGGGCCGTTCCCTCTTCACCCAGACCCGATATGCCCCAGGCCCCGCGAGGCACAGCTGGACTCAGTGACAACAGGTTATAGCCGTTGATTTTCACACCACCGGTGCGCAGTTGCCTGGAAAAAGCAAAGGCCTTTTCCTCATTTTCTCCGTAAACGTAGGCAGCCAGACCGTAGTCGGTGCCGTTAGCCAGTTTTAGTGCCTCGGCATCAGTATCGAAACAGTGCACAGTTGCCACCGGACCAAATATCTCGTGGGTCGTGTCTTCAGGCCGACAGTCATCGATAAGCGTTGGCGGTATAAAGTAGCCGGGTAGGTCTGGCATCGCTGTGTTTTGCAAAAGCTTACCGCCTAGCGACTGCAGGCGATCTATTGCTGCCAAAATACTTTGATACTGCTGGGCATGAATTTGCGGACCCATGGTGGAATTATTGTCCAGAGAATCACCTAGAATAACTTTGCCGAATTCGACTTTCACTCGTTCCAGTAACTCTTGCTTGATCGAGCGATGCACAATAACTCGGCCCAAAGCGCGACACCATTGGGCGTTGAGATTGGTCAAGCCAAAGGCTATACCCCTGGCAGCTTTTTCGAGGTCTGCGTCGGCAAAAATGACCATAGGGTTGTTGCCGCCCAATTCCAGCTGCAGCGGGGTAAACGATTCTGCGCAAGCCTGGCTTATTGCTCGGCCACCCGCAGTTCCACCAGTGAACGAGATGGATTTTATCCGTGAATCTCCCACCATCATGCCCCCCGCAATCCGGTTGCCACAGGTCAATTGAAAAGTTCCTTCAGGCAGGTCCATGTCATGAATAATTCCAGCCATAGTAACGGCGAAATGGGGAGCCCATTCAGAAGGTTTCAAGATGCAGGGTGCACCCGCTGCCAGAGCACTGGCGACTTTGTGTGAGCTTATCGCGGTAGGGCCGTTCCAGGGGCTGATTAGCAACGCCGGCCCCCAGGGGCGCCTGAAGTACTCTACTTCACCGGCTTTTCCGGGAAAGCGCTGTTCCAGGTGGCCATCGCGAAGGTATTGCGCAGCAGCCCGAAAGCTGAAAGGTGCCAGTTCCGCCATTGTGCGAGTGACGGAAATAATTGCACCGGTTGTGAGCGAGTCAACTCGGGCGATGGATTCGCGTACCTCTGCATCGTTGAGCCTGTCTGCGATTTGGTCGAGCACGGCGGCTCTTTCTTCGGCGGGCGTATTTTCCCACAGGCGAGTTTCGTTGGCTTGCTCCGAAGCGCATAGTGCACGGGCGACCTGCTCCTCGCTGCATGAAAGTTGTTCTTGCAACGGCTCTAATGTGTTTGGGTTGTGCAGAGAAGTGCCCCTGCTACTGAGCGGAACGGATACGTCACCGTCGATGTAGTTCAGTAGTTCCGGAAGCACAGAGCTTTCGCTGGCCGGTCCCTGGTGTTTTAGTTGTCCCACAAATTAAGTTCAATTGTCCCTTTTTGCGTAGTGTCGTTTACAGGCAGCGGGGCTTCTTTGCGTATTGTCAATTTTGCAAACTGGTCAGGCATTACAATTTGGTTTTGATCCGTTCGCCCTATGGTGGTCATTATCGAAATCATTGCTTTGCTCGCTGTGCTAGTGCCAATCGTTGTTCTGTATGTGTTGCGTTGGAGAGGTCACGATCCTGCGGTATGGTCGCCGACTGCGGCATGGAGTCGCTGGGCTATTTACTGCTGCCTGTGTCTTATTTTTGCTGACGTCAGCGGGGCGATGGAAACAACCTTGTCCAGCCCTCTGGTTTATCCTGGACAGCTGCAAGACCCTTGGTGGTTGATAACAACATGTGCTCTTTTCCTGTTCATCATCGTTGCGTACTGGGGTTATTGGTACCGTAATACCTTGCGCTTCGGCCGGCGTCTGGATTTTTTCCCGCAGCTGATTTTCGGCCTAGGTTGGGGTTTTTGCACTGGGCTGCTGTTTCTGTGTTGGTGGCATCTTGCTCTGTGGATAGGGGCGGGCTGGCCGCGTTGGGGGGTTGGCTTGCTGGCCTACTTCCTGATTTCCCTGTGGCAGGCACTGTTTATGGATATGTACTGGGACATCTACGTTTCGCCCGAGCATGACACACCGCAATCCATTCGCCAGAAGGTACCGCGCACGCATATACCGAATATGACGTTCTGTCTGATCTGGTTAGTGGTGTACGAGAATTATTGGCTTTTTATTGGTTTGCAAACGACGGCGCTGTTAGCTGCCTCCTTCGGGATGCGCATGCCTGCGCCCTGGTGCCGGGATAACATTCCTGCACCTCGCCGTGTACCGGGGCTGCTGGGATTGCCTAGGGCCGGGGGTCATATCGAAGAATAAGGCGGATTACCGTCGTACCTGTATAGGTCTGTCTATGAACGAGAAACGGGATCCAGCTTTACTGGACGCGCTGGCGGACGATCGCCGCGAATGGGTTGAGGCATTGGACGCGCTGCAGTATGAATTTGGTGAAGCTGGGGTGCGGGAAATGCTGCGCGCTCTGCAAAACCACGCACTTGGTCGAGGCGTCGCCCTGAGTGAGGCGACGCTCAATACAGCGTATACCAATACGATTTCGGTGGCCGATCAGCCGGTATACCCGGGCGATATTGCCATCGAAAAACGCATAGAAAATATCATCCGCTGGAACGCTATGGCAATGGTATTGCGCGGCCAGGATGAGGGTACCGGGGTCGGAGGCCATATTGCTACCTACGCCTCTGCAGCAACAATGCTGGAGGTCGGCTTTCAGCATTTTTTCCGCGCGCGTGGAGAAGGTTATGGCGGAGACATGGTAATGCCACAACCTCATGCGGCCCCTGGAATTTATGCCCGGGCATTTGTCGAAGGTCGCCTGGACGAACAACAACTGAAAAACTTCCGTCGGGAAACCAAGCCAGGGGGAGGGCTGTCTTCCTATCCCCACCCGCGATCAATGCCAAACTTCTGGCAAATGCCTAACGCTTCGATGGGGCTTTCAACGCCCTCGGCAATTTACCAGGCCCGCTTTGCCAAGTATCTGGAGAACCGCGGCCTGAAGCCTGATAGCGGCGGTAAATTCTGGTGCTTTATTGGTGATGGTGAATCCGACGAGCCAGAGGTGTTGGGAACAATCAATATCGCCGCGCGTGAAAAACTGGATAACCTGGTATTGGTGGTTAATTGCAATCTGCAGCGCCTTGATGGTCCTGTCCGGGGCAATGGCAAAATAATTCAGGAACTGGAGCGATCTTTTCGCGGTGCAGACTGGAACGTGATCAAAGTGATTTGGGGTAGCGGTTGGGACGCCCTGCTGGCGATGGACAGTGAGGGCGTACTGCGACGGCGCATGGAGGAATGTGTTGATGGCGACTATCAGCGTTATTCGATATTAGATGGGGATGCCCAGCGCGAGCACTGGGTCCATGGTGACCCTGCATTGGAACGTATGATGAACTCCCTGACTGATGAGGAACTCAAGCAGATAAAGCGGGGAGGGCAGGATCCCAAAAAAATCTATGCTGCGTTCAAGATGGCCAGTGAGGCCAGTGATAAACCCACGGTGATACTGATTAAAACGGTGAAGGGAGACGGCATGGGGCCGGCGGCACAAGGTAGGAATACTGCTCACCAAAAAAAGGATCTCAACGTCCAGGAACGTATCGAATGTGCTCGCTCCTATGGCATTCCCCTGGATGACGAAGCCATAGCGCGAGCCGAGTTTTATCGGCCGGCCCAAGACAGTCAAGAAATGCGGTACTTGCAACAGCAGCGACAGCGCCTGGGCGGGTTTGTGCCGGCACGCTCGATAAACTGTCCTAAGCTGTCGCCTCCAGACCTGAGTTTATTTCAGAGTTTTATAGAGGGAACAGGTGAGCGATCGGCGTCTACGACCATGGCCATGGTGCGAATGTTGGCGCAACTGATGAAGGATGAGTCCATCGGGCGTTATGTTGTTCCTATAGTGCCTGACGAAGCGCGTACCTTTGGTATGGACGCTTTGTTCAAGGTGGCAGGAATCTTTTCACCACAAGGCCAGAACTATACGCCTGTGGATGCAGATTCCCTGTTGTCCTATAGGGAAGCGGTAGACGGGCAAATTTTGCAAGAAGGTATTTGCGAGACAGGGGCGATGGCTTCGTTCATGGCGGCAGGCAGCGCTTACGCGGTGCACGGTGTGCCGACCATCCCTTTCTACATTTTTTACTCTATGTTTGGGTTCCAGCGAGTGGGCGATATGATCTGGGCCTGCGCCGATATGATGACTCGGGGTTTTTTATTGGGTGGCACGGCGGGGCGGACCACGCTTAATGGTGAAGGCCTGCAGCATGAAGATGGGCACTCCCATGTTCTTGCCAGCACGCTGCCCAACCTCAAATGCTACGACCCTGCTTTTGCCTATGAACTGGCGGTTATTGTTCGTGAGGGAATAAGGCGCATGTATCAGCAGGGCGATAATATTTTCTATTACATTACCCTGTATAACGAAAACCAGAAGATGCCCGCCATGCCAACACACAAGCATGTGCAGGAGGGCATCATCAGAGGCGCGTATTGTTTCCAGCCACGCGAGGGTGCGGGGCAGGCGGTCGACTTGCTGGCCAGTGGCGCACTAATGCAGCAGGCGATTGAAGCCGCTTCTATGTTGTCAGCGCTTGGCTATGCACCGGCTATATGGAGTATCACCAGTTATACAGAATTGGCACGCGAAGCCGAGTCCTGTGAACGTGAGGCGCGACTGAATCCACTGTTAGCAGCCCCTGATTGCTATCTGCAGAAGATTTTTGGTGACCTGACAGGTCCAATCGTAGCCGTGAGTGATTACCAGAAGAGTCTGGCAGGTTCTATCGCCAAATGGATGCCTGCATCCTACACCGCGCTGGGCACTGATGGCTTTGGGGTCAGTGGCACACGCCCGGAATTGCGTGATTACTTCGAGGTGAGCGCCAAACACATTGTTCAAACAGTTCTGGTTGCGTTGTTCCGGCAGGGCCTGATTGACGAAAAAACCCTTACGCTGCAATTGACGCCGCTGGGTATTAAGCACAACAAGCCGGACCCTGCCGCTCGCTGACTTTGCCCGCGGGAAGGGTAGTCCTTGACACAAATGTTGCTGGACCTGCACAGCGGTAGGTTTTTTGGCAAGCTGGGAACGGCAGGAATGGATATGGTGGCAGTGCTGTTAATATTGCTGGCTAGTAGCGGTGTGTGGGTGTGGACGACCAAGCCCGGGCGTTTCCGCCGAAAGCACTCTCGTGAAAAGTATTAGACCCGGGGCCCGTTAACGGCTGGAAAGCCCATTAGCCCATCTATTTGTTCTTCCCCGCGTACATGTTGGATGATTCGGAAAAGCAAACCCGCCGCTGAACCATTAAGTAAGGCATCAACCACCATGTCATCGGTATCAACGGCTGCAGCGTTATTTAACAGTTTGCGGAAAGTTCGGGCGAAGTTTTCTGAATGTCGCTCGCGGATATCAGTACCGTAGAAAATTTCGCACAGTATCGTCATGTCTTTCCGGTTAGTGACCGCCAGTGAAATCATCTTGCGTATAAACCATGAATGGTCGCCGGTAGCAGTGCGGTGACGCTGTTCAGAGAATTCCTCCCCGCTAATTTCCTCTGTACCGGTTGGCCCACATACAGACATGTAGTGAAAGGCAGCAATAGTGCCTAATTGTTCCTGCACTAGCTCGCTTAACTTGAAATAAGAATCTCGCTGGGAGTGCACTTCAAGTCGGCGGGCGCTTTGTTCCTGAATGGAGATCGCTTTGGTGTTTGCCGTTATTTCTTTTTGCTGCATGAAGTGGCCGATCACCAGCCACAGAAAAGCCAGGGGGGCGAAAGCGCCTTCCAGGAAACTGCCAATATCTGCAGTAGGAAGGTGTACGAAATTGCCCCAGCCAACCACCTGGAGAAGATAGAGTAATCCGGTGCTAATCCACAGCAGCGTGACGCTCAGACCAAAGGCGACACGCCAGTCAATGGGCAAAAAGCTGCCGGAGTCGTTAGTACTCATTGCGCGGCCCTCGCAAATCGCCTGAGCTCAGCATTAAAGCACTGTCAGCCATATTGCGTGGAGTACGCCGGGCACCCACATTAGTAAGCACAGTACGATGTTAATGACGAGGTCAGAACCGGTACCTTTTTTTAGATATACGGCCACTGGTGGAAGAAAAATAGCAACGATCAATGCGATAATTTTATTATCCATTCTGATTACCTTTTGCTGTGAACGAATTCCCAGATATCAATATAAGGGAGCTGAAGCTCGAAGGCTATTTTATTGACGCTTTGATTGCTGTCGAAACTCCTGAGGAGAGACACCGTGCCAGCGGCGAAAGGCCCGACGAAAATTTGCGCTATCGTGATAGCCCAACAGCGCCGCAATGGACTCTACGCTGAGGCCGGAATCTCGCAAGTGGTGCGAGGACATTGTGGCAAGAATTTGATCGCGTATTTGCCGATAGCCACTGCCTTCTCGTTGCAGACGCCTGGCGAGCGTTCGCTTGGAAACGAACAGTGATCGTGCCACGTCCTCTTCATTTACGCTGCCGACCGGCTGTGCCAGAAGGTACCGTTTGACTCTGTCTGACATGGATAACGAGGTTACCGGAACCTCTTCCAACAGGCGTGCACATAAAGACCTGGCAGCAGCGTGAGAGTCAGTTTCACCAGAAGGGTTGAGTTCTGCACCCATTGCAACCGGGATTTGCAGGCAGTTTTCTTCCTGATTAAAGAGCACCAGTGAATGAATGTAATCACCATAGCTGGCAGCGTAATCCGGGGATTCATAGTTTAACTTGATCAGTGCTTCGGTTAACTTCCTTCCCAGAAATGACTCAATAAGCGACTGTAAAACCAGTACAAAACACTCTAAAAGCATACGTGATTGAGTCGCGTCTGCACGCAACCGATAATCAACTTTACAGGTAAGCCATCTATCGTCTTGCTCAACCGTCAGGTAGGCGAAAGGGATGCGTATCGGTAAAAAGTCCCTGAGCGACATTAGGGCGGTCAACAAGTCAGGACTAGAGAGCGCTACATAGCCGATTGGACCGTGTGCAGAAGGCTGTAACTGCCTGCCCATTCTTAAGCCAAAGTCGGGCGCATTGCCAAGGACTCTGGCGTTTTGCATCACTCGCAACTGTTGTTCCCCGGTAATTCTGGATTCATCTCCCGCTAATAAAATCTCAGGCGCAAGACCGGTGCCAGCTAGAAGTTTTGGGAGGTCGCGCTCCAGTAGGCCCAGTTCCCTAGCGATAATGCGGGAGTAACTACTGGGAATGAAATAAGGTTCGCTGTCTGGCTGCATCCGGTTATTGTCTTTTAATGACCCCTTGGTGTCAAAAAATGACCTCCTCATGAGGAGAGTGATCATTAGACAATGGCGCTACTTATGTTAAGGAGTCCAGCAATGCCCAAGATCACCCTGATTGAGTTTAATGGCACCAACCACACTATCGATGCCGACGTTGGCAAATCCCTGATGCTCAATGCCATCGATAATGGCGTACCTGGCATCGACGCCGATTGTGGCGGCGCCTGTGCCTGCGGCACCTGCCATGTATTTCTCAATGAAGATTGGTTGGAAGCAGCAGGGGTAGCCAATTCCCTGGAAGACGCCATGTTGTGCATGCGCCCCGATCGGGAGGAGGTCTCACGACTGAGCTGTCAAATAGAAATTACCGAATCGATGGACGGCATGACCGTGCGAATGCCTGAATACCAGATGTAAATTGATGCAACAGGAGAGACTAATGTGAGCCAGTCAGCAGCACAGCCCGACCCTTTGAGCGCTGCATTGCAGGATATCGACTTTAGCGATCCACGAATGTTCCAGCGTAATAACTGGCATGGCTATTTCGCCCGACTGCGGGATGAGTCTCCGGTGCATTATCAGGCAGAAAGCCCCTTTGGTCCTTTTTGGTCGGTGACACGTTTTGCCGATATTGTTGCGGTAGACAGCAACTTTGAGGACTTTTCTTCGGAGCCAACAATCGTTATTGGCGATCTTGATGACGATATGCCGTTAGAGCAGTTTATCGCGATGGATCCGCCTAAACACGACGTGCAGCGCAAAGCTGTGCAATCTGCAGTAGCACCGCAGAATTTGGCGCAGATGGAGGCACTCATTCGTTCTCGGGTTGCTGATATTCTCGATCAATTGCCGGTGGGCGAAACCTTTGATTGGGTTGAGAAAGTTTCTATCAATCTGACCACCCAAATGTTGGCAACGCTTTTTGATTTTCCCTTTGAAGAGCGTTCCAAGTTGACTTATTGGTCTGACATGGCAACCGCCGCGCCTGAAGTTTCAGGGGGTGATGCGGACCCTGAAGAGCGTCAAGCCGCGCTGCTGGATTGTCTGGCCACTTTTACTCGCCTCTGGCATGAGCGCAAAGGCACCGAGCGCAGCAGCCTCGATCTTATTTCCCTGCTGCAGAAGGATCCCAATACCGAAGATATTGTCGATAAGCCCATGGAGTATCTTGGTAATTTGATATTGCTGATTGTGGGGGGTAACGATACCACTCGTAATTCAGCGACCGGCGGCGTGCTCGCACTCAACCAGAATCCGGGTGAGTACGACAAGCTGCGTGCTGATCAAAGCCTGATCCCTTCAATGGTGTCTGAGATCATTCGTTGGCAAACGCCTTTGGCTCACATGCGCCGGCGCGCTACCCGCGACCTGGAGTTGAATGGCCAGCAGATCAAAGAGGGTGACAAGGTTGTGATGTGGTACATGTCCGGCAATCGCGATGAGCGGAGCATTGATAACCCTAATGACTTCATCATTGACCGGAACAACCCGCGGCACCATATCGCGTTTGGTTTTGGCATACATCGCTGTATGGGGAATCGCCTAGCCGAGATGCAACTTCGAATCCTGTGGGAAGAAATCATGCAGAGATTTAGTCATGTGGAGGTGATTGAAGAGCCGCGGCGTGTGCTCTCAAATTTTGTGAATGGCTATGAAGAATTGAAGGTGCGAGTGCATCCGATATAGCACTCGCTGAAGACCAATGAGTTTGCTGGTTTACTCGCAGTAGTTCCGGGTGGCCGCTGTGCTATTAAGGGCAGATACCGGCTAAGCGCCGCAAAGAGGCGGCTTTGCAAAAAGTTGCAACATACTGTCTGCAGGTTGGCGAGAGCGAGAATCAGCGTTCCAGCAGTTCCAGTTTATTCGGTTTGCCGGCCCATTCCTCAGCATCAGGCGCGGGTCCTTTCATTTCGGTAATGCAAGGCCAAACTTCTGCCAGTTCAGCATTCAGTTCCAGGAATACTTGCTGGTCTTCGGGCAACTCGTCCTCGGAGAAAATGGCGTCTATGGGGCATTCCGGTTCGCACAGTGCGCAGTCGATACACTCGTCTGGGTGGATTACCAGGAAGTTGGGGCCTTCGTAGAAACAGTCGACCGGGCAGACTTCCACGCAATCCGTGTGCTTACACTTGATACAATCTTCGCCAACAACAAATGTCATTCTCTACAAACCTCTATGCAATCTTGTTCACTGCCACCCCTGCTTCAATTTAGGGTCCAGTGGGTTTAGTGTCTCAGAGCCCCCGCCGGAGACAGGAGCGATAGTGCGTGAACGGGCTCTAGCGAACCGGCTCCAAACTAGCGGGCGATAGTTTACCCGCAAGGCTTCTTGATTTGAAGGGCTCCGGGCCTAGAGTTTTCGCTTTAACTCATAGAGTTTTTCCAGCGCCTGCCTGGGGCTAAGGTCGTCTAGGTCGAGCGCTTCCAGGTCATTTACAATCGGGTGGGGAGCAGGGCTGTTGAAAAAATCCACTTGAGGTGAAGGCGCAACTCCCAGGCCTGGCCCTGGATCTTTGCCTGGGTTCTGGCTCACCACAGCGTCCGCTGCTTGAGACTCATCAGGCCTCGCTTTCTCCAGGGCTTTTAATTTATCCCCCGCTGCTTGCAACACTCGCGATGGAATGCCTGCCAGTTTGGCGACTTGCAATCCGAAGCTGCGGTTGGCGGGCCCATCCTGAATATGGTGCAGGAAGACCACGTGATCCTGATGCTCGGTTGCGTCCAGATGCACGTTGGCCATGGTAGGGCACTGCTCGGGAAGCGCAGTCAACTCAAAGTAGTGAGTGGCAAACAGGGTGAAGGCTTTTACATTCTGTGCCAGCTCAACAGCGGCTGCCCACGCCAGGCTGAGTCCGTCAAAGGTACTGGTGCCGCGTCCTACCTCATCCATTAACACCAGGGACCGTGGCGTGGCATTGTGCAAGATGTTCGCAGTTTCGGTCATCTCTACCATAAACGTAGAGCGACCGGACGCCAGGTCGTCTGATGAACCGATACGGGTAAATATTCGATCCATGGGCGCTAGCCGTGCCGCAGACGCCGGGACATAACTACCGATATGAGCGAGCAGGGCAATGACTGCGTTTTGTCGCATGTAGGTAGACTTACCACCCATGTTGGGGCCGGTGATAAGCAACATACGTCGCGAGTCGTCCAGCAGAGTGTCGTTGGCAATGAACGGTTCTTCGAGCACCTGTTCCACCACTAAATGACGACCCTGGCTCACTTCAAAGACCTGTTCGCGATCAAATTGTGGTCGACATAAGCTTAAACTGTCGGCGCGCTCGGACAGGCATGCCAGAACATCGATTTCCGATACAGCAGCTGCGGTGTCTTGCAGCTGGCCCAGTTGTTCGTTGAGGCGCTCGATCAACTCTTCATAAAGTGCTTTTTCCCGAGCCAGTGCTCGACTCTTGCTGGAAAGTGCCTTGTCTTCAAATTCTTTGAGTTCGGGGGTGATAAAACGCTCTGCATTTTTGAGGGTCTGGCGTCGAATATATTCCGCGGGTGCCTTATCCGATTGGGCGCGACTTATTTCGATGTAATAGCCATGCACCCGGTTATAGCCGACCTTTAAAGTTGATATCCCGGTGGCCTCTCGTTCCCGCTGTTCTATTTCCAGCAGGTAGTCAGTGGCGCCAGTGCTAATTTTACGCAGTTCATCCAGTTCAGCATCGTAACCATTGGCAATCACACCACCCTCGCGGATCACTACTGGGGGGTTTTCGATGACGGCTCGCAGCAGCAAGTCCACCATGTCGGGGTAATCACCCGTCTGGTCAGCAAGTTTGCTCAACAGCGTTGCCGAGCAGTGTCCTAGTTCTGAGCGCAATTGAGGTAGGGCCGCAATTGAGCTAAGTAGTCGAGTCAGGTCTCGGGGCCGGGCACTGCGCAGTGCCACCCGGGTAAGAATGCGCTCCATGTCGCCAATCGGCTTGAGTGCGTCACGAACGGTTTCGTAATGATAATTGGCACATAGAGCGCCTATGGCATCCTGTCTCGCTTCCAGTGTCGAGATATCGGTAAGTGGCCGGTGTAGCCAGCGACGCAGGAGGCGGCTGCCCATGGCAGTAACGCCTTTGTCGAGAACCGAATAGAGGGTGTTGGTGTCTCCGCCAGCCATATTGATATCGATCTCAAGATTGCGTCGGGTAGCAGCGTCCAGAATCACGCTAGCCTCGCGGCTCTCATGGCTCATGCTGCGAATATGCGGAAGACTGGAGCGTTGGGTGTCCTTGACGTATTGCAGCAGGCAGCCGGCGGCTCCTATGGCAAGCTTCAGCCGATCGCAGCCGAAGCCCTGAAGGTCGTGAGTCTGGAATTGGGCATTGAGGGCTCGACTGCCAGATTCATTGTCAAACTCCCACTCCGGCTGGGCTCTGGCTCCCCGGCGGCTGGTGATGGCGGTATGTCCAATGGTGTCGCAATACAGCGTCTCTGCCGGATCGAGTCTTTGCAATTCGCCGGTGAGGGCCTCGTCGCCTGACACCTCCAAGACCCTAAATCGACCGCTGGCCAAATCCAGATAGGCCATGCCGTAATCTTCGCCGCGCTGTGATACAGCCAGTAGCAGATTGTCTACGCGCTCTTCCAGTAGCGCCTCGTCGGATAGCGTCCCGGGTGTGACTACCCGGACTACTTTGCGCTCAACCGGCCCTTTGCTGGTAGCAGGGTCGCCTATTTGTTCGGCAATCGCTACCGAAACACCGGCCTTCACCAGTCTCGCGAGGTAATTTTCTGCGGCGTGGTAGGGCACGCCACACATGGGAATAGGCTCACCATTGGACTTTCCCCTGGCCGTCAGGGTGATGTCCAGCAGTTCAGCTGCGGTCTTGGCGTCGTCGTAAAACAGTTCATAGAAGTCCCCCATACGATAAAACAGCAGATCCCGTGGGTGATCGGCTTTGATCGCCAGAAACTGAACCATCATGGGGGTGTGTTCGGAATTATTTTTGGTCGTCGCGTTGCTCAAAATCTTTACAGTCAGCAGGTATGCGTGAGGGCCGCTAACAGTAGCAGCTTTCGGGTCGCTGATGTAGCGCAAACTGCGTCGCGACAATCAGTCCGCCGGGTATCGGTTTCCTTTGACGGCTGCCCACGATGATCAGGGTGCGGCGGAGGTATCTCATGCGAGCCCTTAAACGGAAATCAGAGGGTGCGATTCAGCTTAGGGGAATAATCGGGCTGTCCAATGAACAGCCCTGGAGGTCGTTTTAGCCCTTAAAAGCTTTGCTGGGGTCGCTCACACCGGGTGCGTCTGTGCCTTTGATGTAAGCCAGCATCGTATCGGCGTCAGAGACTTCGAAGGGGTCGGTAGGGCAGTTATCGGCGAAGTCAGGCTCCACAAACATTTTTTCTATTTTGCGATCATTAACCAGCATGGAATAACGCCATGAGCGCATGCCGAACCCCACGTTGGACTTGTCAACGAGCATCCCCATTTTACGGGTAAATTCGCCATTGCCGTCGGGCAATAAGGCAACATTCTCATTACCGATTTGCTTGCCCCACTGGAACATGACAAAAGCATCGTTCACTGAAACACAGATGATGGAATCTACACCCTGTGTCTTAAACTCTTCGAACAAAGCCTCGTAGCGGGGCAGGTGGTTAGAGGAGCAGGTAGGAGTGAATGCACCCGGCAGCGAAAATACTACAACCCTTTTGCCGGCAAACAAATCATCGGTACATTTGTCTTCCCAGCGATAAGGGTTGGGCCCTGGGACAGACTCGTCGTGCACGCGAGTTTTGAAAGTCACGTTGGGTAGTTTTTCGATTGCGCTCATAATGATTTCCACTGATCGATGATTGAAGATCATAATAATAGGCTATCAAGAACACTGGTTAAAATTAGATTTAGCTATCGGGCGACTTGGTTTTACCTATCGTGTTTGCCTGCTAATATCTGGCATTGGGTGCTGTCCCGGCAGACTTTGCTTGAACCGAGCAAGTCAGGGTTCCAGTTTGAATTATTCCCCTTATCAATGACTACCGTATGCTCAATGACCGAGATTGATTTTCAAACCATCGTTTCGCGCTCTCCCTGGTTTGAAGGCTTGCCAGAAGAGGCGTTGGGGCAGCTGGCGGCTGCTTGTGTGCGCCGGCACCTTGATGCTGGTGAGTGTATTTATCGCCAGGGTTTTCCTACGACTGAGGTCTATTGCATCACCAAAGGGCGGGTGCGGGTCTCACTGCACAGTCCCAATGGCCAGGAGTTCGCGCTGATTGAAAGGGAGCCGGAGGCCTGGTTCGGTGAACCGGGATTGTTGAATGACGAGGGTAGGGTACTGGAGGCCAGTGCCATTGACGCTGTCGAGTTGCTGGTTATTCCGCGGGAAGTGGTCCTGGAGATTGCTGAGCTGCATCCGCTGATGTACAAAAACCTGTTTCATTACAATATGCAGACTCTCCGTAATATGCATCAATTGGTGGGTGGCATTCTGTTTTACCCCTTAAAAGCAAGAGTAGCAGGTCGGCTTTTGTACCTGTTGGAGGGACATGGGCAGCAGACGGAAGAGGGCTTTCTGTTGGATATAAAGGTAAGTCAGAACGATTTTGCTCGCTTGGCGCTGGGTTCCCGGCAACGCGTCAACAAAATATTTCGCGACTGGAGCATGCGTGGTCTGGTGGAAACTCGTAACGATTTCTTGCTTGTTCCAGATCCTGAGCGGTTGACGGAAGAAATTAGTCTGTTTGAGTAAGCAGGGAGTCACCTTGGTGACAGGGTCGGCTCCAAAAAAACTGCTAGCATCCGATTTGAATTCCCACCCCGGCCATTAGTTCGCCGGCATTCGTACCCACAAAACTGCGGAAGCCAAGATGTTCAAACTTGATCCTCAGGGCAGCTATATGATGCCTGCCCATTTCGGCCCCAGACCCTTTTCTCCCAAGTCCAGTGGTTGGTATCGAGATGTCACCAGCATGACGGTGGCTTTTGTTACCGAGCGGGAGGCACTGGCAGCATATCTCCCTGCGCCATACCGCGTGGCTGATATTCCAGTGGTCACCATCACCTACGCCTGTAATCGACAAGTTGATTGGCTTGCGGGGCACGGCTACAACCTGGTCGCGGTCAACGCTGCGGCAGTGTTTGAAGGCGATGATGAAACCCTGGAGGGCAACTTCACGTTGATTATGTGGGAGGATCTCGCCGATCCCATTCTCACCGGCCGGGAGATGCAGGGCATACCCAAGGTGTATGCCGATATTACCGAGCACAGCGTAATAGATGGACACTGGCACACCAGCGCGGGTCATTTTGGACACAAGTTCCTTGATGTGAACATTACAAACCTGCGCGAGCCGACTCCAGAGGAAGTTGTTGGCAATGCTCGGGCTCGCAAGGGCAAAGACAATCCGATGGCGTGGCGTTATATGCCCGCTGTCGGTGGCTTTGGCCAGGCGCTAAATGAGGCAACGACATATCCCTCGGAGAATGTCATTGACGAAGCATGGGTGGGAGAGGGCAGTGCAGCATGGCAACACCTCACCTGGGAGCAGAACCCGACCCAGTTTCACATCGTTAATGCGCTGGCCGATCTGCCAGTCCTTAGCTGGCTGCCCGCAACAGTTGCCAGGGGTTCGACTAATCTTGTGGTGCTGGATCGACTACCGCGAAGGATTAGCTAGGCATCGTTATGGCCATACCTGAAATCAAAACAGTATGTTTTGTGGGCGCCGGCACCATGGGCTGTTACAACGCTTTGGCAGCCGCGGTCTCTGGCTATCAGGTAGTTTTATACGATGCCAGCACTGATAGCCTCGAACGTATACCAGAAGTTCAGCAAGAGCTGGCGATGATGCTTGTTGGCGGCGGCTATTGCAGCGAAGCAGACGTGCACCAGGCGCTCACGAGGACTCGTGTGAGTGCTGACCTGAGTGATGCGACAGAGGGCGCGGATCTTGTCAGTGAATCTGTATTTGAGGAAAAGCAACTTAAGCGTCGGGTGCATGCAGAGCTGGACGAGTGTTGTCCCGAACGCACCATACTGACATCAAACTCATCAGGGTTATTGGTCTCCGATATTGAAGATGTGGTTGCCCGGGGTGATCGCTTCGCGGCAATGCACTCGCATCTGGGGTCAGCCTTAATCGATATCGTTCCGGGAGCCAGGACTTCGGCGGAAACTCTGGATGTACTGAAACGTTATGTGCTTAGTATTGGCGGTGAGCCGCTGGTACTGCTCAAAGAAAACCCGGGTTATTTGCTTAACGCCATGCTGGGTCCGGTGATAGGAACGTCACTTGCGCTGTGGACGCGGGGTGATTACTCACGTGATGCAATTGATTCAGCGTGGATGGCTCACCTGGATGCACACATGGGCCCCCTGGGGCTGATCGATTTCTTTGGTATACCGCTGGTGCGAGACACCTGGCAACACCGGGATAAAGCGGACGCATTGCAGGCCTTTCGCAGCGACATCCTGGAATCACTCGAGTTAATGGTCGCTGATGGCAAGCTGGGCATGAAAAGTGGATCTGGCTTTTATTGCTATCCAGAGCCAGCTTATCAGCAGTCTGGCTTTGTTCACGCTTGTTCCGACCTGCCAGCGTCACGGATACTGCAAGCAGTCCTCATCGCGCAGGGGGTGATATTAGCCGCTGACGAGATTGCTGATCCAGGCGATATAGACAGGGCCTGGTGTGTCGGTACACATCTGGCTAAGGGACCGTTCCAGCTGTTGGCCGACTCAGCCAGGGAAACACTGGAGGGTGATTTACTGCAGCTCTTGGAGCTGAAGCTCATGGGCAGAGCGGATGTAGCTCGAACGCTGGAATGGCTGCAACAATAGAACAGGCGTCAGGATGATGCCATTCAGTAGATTTGGAGCGTTTGTCTGGTCGCAAGGGAAAGACAGCTGCGGTCAATGGAGGGTAGGGACTGCGGTTTGCTTGAATAGTGAGGCAGGCGCCTACACCAGTGAAACTATTATTGCTGTGCACGACGCTTTTTGGATCAATGATCAAGGTTTGCGCAGTCCTCGGCCGGAGCAGCTTGTTTAATGGCAGCGATACCACTTAGCACACGACTCAGTTACGGTGTCGGACAGTTATCCGACGGCGTCAAGCAATCTGCGTTTAGCACCTTCCTGTTTTTTTATTACAATCAGGTGTTGGGGTTGTCGGGCAGTCTAGCGGGTTCGGCCGCACTGCTGGCGCTATTGGTGGATGCAATCACTGACCCTATGGTGGGGCAATTGTCGGACCGACTTCAGTCGCGGTGGGGAAGGCGTCATCCTTTCATGCTAGCCGGGGCTGTGCCCTTTGGTATAGCGATATTTATTTTGTTCAGCCCTCCAGCTGATTTGTCCCAAGCGGCCTTGTTTGCGTGGATGCTTGGAGGTGCAATCAGCGTCAGGCTAATGCTTACGCTGTTTTATGTGCCCCACCTGTCCTTGGGTGCAGAGCTGGCCAAGGACTATTATGGGAGGACCTCACTGATTGGCTACCGGGTATTCTTCGCGTATGCCGGTATCCTGGTCACCAGCGTGGTCGGTTTTTCCCTGTTCTTTCCACCGTCAGAAATGTATCCCAACGGGATGCTCAACAAAGCCAGTTACCCTGGCTTTGGCTTGTTTTGCGGGATGATGGGTTCTACCGCCATGCTGTTGTCTGTTGCCGGCACCTGGCGGTCTATTCCTGAACTTAGCAAGCCGGTGATAACAGGCAATGAGTCTACCGCCTGGCTGGCGTTTATCGATGTATTCAGAACGCTGAAACTCGACTCGTTTCGGGTATTGTTTGCAGCAATCCTGATGTTTGCTACCCTGGCGGGAGTGTCACAAACACTGATGATTTACGTGGCAACATATGTGTTTGAGTTCAAGCCGGGGCACCTCGCCGGACTCGCAAGCTCAGTTTTAATAGGCATTATTTTTGCTTCGTGGGTGGCGCAGGGACTTTCTGCTCGTTTCGATAAAAAGCGGGCACTTAGAATCTGCGTGATCACTGGCGGATTTTTCGCATTCTCACCACAGATACTTTATTTCGGTGGGTTTTTGGGCCAGATAGATGATGCCCTGAAGTTCACCCTGGTATTTAGCGTCAACGGTATTTCGCAGATCTTTTTCATTGCCTACATGATCTTGCTCGACTCGATGCTGTCAGACAGTATCGATGAACATCAATTAGACTGCGGCAAGCGTGAGGAGGGCCTGTTTTTTGCTGCTCGCTCTTTCGCAACCAAGGCCAGCTATGGATTGGGCAGCTTTTTAGCGGGTATCGGTTTGGACATCATCGAGTTCCCCAAGTCGGCGACACCGGAGACTGTGCCTGTTGAGGCAATCATAAAGCTGGCAATCCTTTCTGGCCCGGTACTGTTGTTCTTTTTCATTGCCACCGTTTTGATTTCCAATCGTTATCCAATGAGTGAGGCAAGGCACAGGGAAATCATGGGAGCAATTGCGCAGCGTGAGAAGCTGGAATTTAAGGACTAAGTCGCGAGCCTCAGTTAAACGCAGAAGCGTTTCTGACCAGCAATTTAACCAGTATTTCGGCGTGCCTTTCAACCACTGCATCTGTTCTTGATTCAACATTAAACAGCAGTTCGCACTCAGGGGCGAAGTAGAACAGTGTTGAACTGGCGCTGATCAGTATGTAGTACCAGTGCACAAAATCTTCACGATCCAGTCCCAGGGTTTGGTTAGCGAGGGTTTCCATGGCAATGCAGGCAGGCCTGATATGGCCGTCTATGAGGTGTTGAATACGCCAGGACTTCGTTGTTGCTTCCTGGCTTACCAGTGCGCTGACCTCGGGATGAGAGGCACTAAAGTGCACGTAGAACCTGACAATAGTAGCCAGCTGCTCTTCCTTGGACAACTCCTTGAGAATTACAAAGCGCTGGTCAATTTTGCCGCGCATTTGCCCAAAACAGGCATCTGCCACTGCCCGCCAGAGCGAATCCTTGTCAGCAAAGTGATAAGCCACAAGCCCCCGGTGGACATCCGCCGATTTCTCTATGTCCCTGACGGTAACGCCGTCATAGCCGCGATAGGCGAACAGGTGCGTGGCCGCATCCAGCAGTTTTTGCCGGGTGATTTCGGTTCGCTCCTGAGTGCGTTTGGCCTTCTCTTTTTTTGGCGTGGCTATACGTTGCATCGTGGCGAGTATAACCGAGTAATACTGGAAATAGATATAAAATTTGTAGACATGCTAAAAATTAAACATTAAATTAGCATATCTACTAATTAATTCAGAATGAGGACACGCATGAACGCTAACGGCAAAAAGAGACTAGCGCTCGCACTAGCGGCCGCCACAGCAGGCTTGGCCGCATCTGCAGCGTCTGCACAGATGGTGCTGGAAGAGGTCGTGGTTGTGGCCAATCGCGTGGAATCCAACCTGATGGAAACGGCGACTGCGGTTACTGCCTTCGACTCGGGAATGCGTGAACAGTTGGGTATTGAGAATGCTCAGGATATTTCGGCACGCACCCCCTCTCTCACTATCGCTCCTAGCCGTATCAGCATCAGGGGTATTGGACGGCCCACCGTAGCGCTGGGTTCAGACCCGGGCGTTGGGCTCTATTGGGATGGCGTCTACAACACCGAGAACGATGTCTTCAGCTATTCCAACTTCCTCGATATCGATCGTATCGAAGTATTGCGTGGACCTCAGGGTACCCTGTACGGACGCAACTCTATCGGCGGTGCGATCAATTTCATCAGTAAGCAGCCAACGCAGGAGTGGGAAGGAAAGGTCGTCGCCGAATTGGGTAATTACGATTCCTATATTCTCCAGGGCATTGCCAGCGGTCCGGTGACCGATAAGCTTTCGGTACTGGCAGCATTGTCAAAAATTGAGCGTAAAGAAGGCTTTCAACAGGACGTAGATAGCGGTCGAGACTATGATCTTGCGGAGAGTACTTACGGAACAGTCGCCTTAACTCACGATACGACTGATCGCTGGAGTAACTCTTTAAAAGTCTATACTCGCGACGGTAGTACGACGTCAGAAAACCCTTACGTGCTTGACGCTTTTTCGACTAACTTCATACCCATTGTCAACGATGTAGAAACTGGAACTCAGCTTAACTTTGGGGGTTTCTTTCCCGGAGAGAGTTTTGTAAATACTTTGCAGGGGATGACCAGAGACAATCCAGCCCTGCGAAATGAAAAAGATGTATCAATCGATCGCAAACCGTTTGTGGACAATGAGCGTGATTCTGCAATTTTTATTAGCGATTATGATGCTGACAGCTTTGCACTTAAGTACACCTTCGGATATTCCAAGTTTGAATATGCTTCCGATTACGATGCAGATTTAATTCGTGCTAAGGATTCCGGTCTGGATTGGAGTCAATTGGAGTTGGCGCCCGGGTTGCCTGTTTCTCTCCTCACCGGTTACACGTTTACGCCTGCGGATACCACTCGTCCATTTTCTCAGGAGTCTACGTTCACCTCGCATGAGCTGCAGTTTATCAGCGACTTCGATGGCGATATAAATTTCATCGGTGGTCTTTACTACTATGACAGTGAAGAAGATCAGGCGCTGGCATTTATCGAGCATAACCAGGAGTTGAGGGAGACTTACGCCGTTCTTGCGACCTTCGTGGGCAGTGGGCCCGTGCCAGTGGATTTGGAGGATGGCTACTTATTCCGCGGTGAAGCGGCCATCGAAACTACCTCATACGCTGCTTACGGACAGATGAACTGGGATATGACTCTCAATACTATCCTGACGCTCGGCTTGCGCTACACCTACGATGAAAAAGACGCTAGCGATAATTATTTTGTCCAGTGGGTTGGCGATCCGGATGACCCAACTGTTTACCGTGATATCAAGGACGACTGGAATAAGGTGACCTGGCGTGTAGGCGTGGATCATTTCTTTAATGACGATCACTTTGTGTACGGTTTTGCTGCAACCGGTTATCGCTCGGGTGGCTTCAATTTAATGACCCCTACTGGGGCTGACCAGGTCGGGGCAGTAGACCCTGAAGATTTGTTGTCGTTCGAAATAGGCTACAAAGGTACGTTCTGGGATCAACGCCTGAATTTGACCACTGCGGTTTACCTGTACGATTACGAGGATCTGCAGGTACTCAGGTCGGATATTGTTGAAGGCGTGCCCCTGACAGTTTATGAGAATGCAGAAGAAGCAGAAGCCTGGGGCGTTGAGATAGAACTGGTGGCACTGCTCACTGAAGGCTTGACCTTCAGTATGGCCGCATCCTACAACGACACGGAATATAAGGATTTCAGCTCTGTAGACAACGAAGCCTGCAGCCTTGGCCCGCTCAGGGAAGGCAACAGCCAGGATCTGTTGTGCACTGAAGCTCAGGACCTTGCCGGCAACAGTTTTCCACTCACTCCGGAAACCAGTTTTTCTGCCAATCTGATTTATGACTGGGAAATGCTGTCCCTTAACTGGATGGCGACCACCAGTTACCTGTATACCGACGAGCAGTACACATCGCTGTTCAACAACGATGATTATGATCTGCTGGATAGCTATGATCGTTGGGATGCTCGTCTATCTGCTGGTTCCACTGACCTGACCTGGGAAGTCACTGCTTATGTCAAAAACATCAGTGATGATCGCGAGGTTTTCTTTAAAGGTCGGCCCAGTACTATCAACGATACAACCGGTTACGATCTTACAGCGCCGCGCACATACGGCCTCAGGTTGACCTACAATTTCTAGCACAATGGAAGTTAACGAGAGCAGCCAGCATGCATCAGCGCAAAAATGTTGTCTCCGGTTTTAGAGCACGGCTTGCTTCGGCTGTTGTCATTCTGAGCTGCTTTGCTCCACTGTGGGTCAACGCCGGCCCCGACGCGCCGAGGGGAGTTGATCGCGAAGCTGTGATCATCTGGAGTCAGGGCGTGCGCCTTGCCGGCGATGTATATCGTCCCCATGACAGTGCTGACGGTCACAAGTTGCCCGGCATCTTGATGGTTCCGGGCTGGGGCGGTAACAAAGAAAACGTGGGCAAGAACTATGCTAGCTACTTCGCAGAGGCAGGGTTTGTCGTGCTTACCTTCGATTTCAAGGGTTGGGGTAAAAGCGACGGCCCGTTACTTGCGGCGACAAAGCTTGAGCCTACCGAAGAATCAGCGGAGGTAACACTCAAAGCCACTCATGTTCGCAAGGTGGTTAGCCCTTTTTCTATGGCTGCTGATGTCAGGGCAGCTCTTCATTATCTCGGGGGTGAACCCGGTGTAATGTCGAACAAACTCGGTATATGGGGTACGTCCATGGGGGGCGCTCTGGCACTGGTGAGCGCAACCGGCGACGATCGCATTAAGGCCTATGTCACTCAGATGGGGCCGGTTAATTATTCCTACAATTTAAAGCAGCTGCCTGCAGAATTGATGCGGCAAGCAGAAGCCGAGGCTGCGAGAGGCGAAATACCGCCTTATCCTGGGCCTGAAAGTGAAGGCGACCCGCGTCTTCGCGGTTATCCAGACTGGGTTGCATTAAAGCAGTTCGAGCCATTGGCTAAGCTGAATCGGCTGGAGGCGCCAACACTGATCATTGATGCTGAAGACGAGACCTTATTCGACCCCTCGAAAAACGGGGGGCTGTTGTATGAATCGATAAAAGGGCGACTACCCTCGCGTTATGTCACTTACCCTGGTGGCCACTACGAAATGTACCAGGGAGAAAACCTCAGCGCTTCAAGAGGTGAGGCACTGGCCTGGTTTGTTAAGTACCTGAATTAGGTTTCCCCGCCCAGCAAAATTTCAAAGAAAGCGACATCTAAACGTTCGCTGTTTATACTGCCGGCTTTGTCTCTCAAAATCGGAAGCGAGTGAATGAGTAAATTAAGTGATGATCCCCGCGTAGATCCGCGTATCAAGGAATTGATGGGCTCCATGCCAGTCGCGGCTGCAAAGAATGTTGAGAACCGGGAGAAATTACTAGAGAGAGCGAGTAGGCCGGAAAGCTTGGCGCGGATGAATGAAATGACCGCAATGTTTGAGCTGGCAGACAATGAACAGGTTGCGCCTTCTGATGGGCTGAGTATCACAGAGCATGAATTTGTCTCGCAGCCGGACGGCAATACCATCAAAATCCAGTTCATCCGTCCTGATTCTGATCAGCATCTACCGTGCGTTTATTACATCCATGGCGGTGGCATGCAGTCCATGTCCTGCTTTAACGGGCTTTATCGCGCATGGGGTAAGATCATCGCTGCTCAGGGAGTCGCGGTGGCGATGGTTGATTTCCGAAACTGCGTAACGCCGTCCTCGGCGCCCGAAGTCGCGCCATTTCCGGCGGGGCTAAATGATTGCGTATCAGGGCTACGCTGGCTGGTGAGCCAGGCCGAGGCGTTGGGTGTCGACTCCCAGCATATTATCGTCTCTGGTGAGAGCGGCGGCGGCAACTTGACACTCGCCACTGGTTTACAGCTGAAGAATGATGGCGATATTGGTTTGGTCAGGGGGCTCTATGCGTTATGCCCCTACATCGCAGGCGCCTGGCCGCAGGACCGTTACCCTTCGTCGGTAGAAAACAACGGCCTATTACTGGATCTTCATAACAATCATGGCGCTGTGGCCTATGGTATTGCTGAATTCGAGAACGGAAATCCACTGGCATGGCCAGACTTTGCTTCAGAAGAAGATGTGAAGGGGCTGCCGCCCACAGTTATCAGTGTCAATGAATGTGACCCGTTGCGAGACGAGGGCATTGCCTTTTATCGTTTGCTGCTGCGTGCTGGCGTGGCCGCCCGCTGTCTGCAGGTGATGGGTACCATTCACGGAACCGAGATTTTTGCCGTGGCCTGTCCGGACGTGAGCCGCGAAACCGCAGCCAGTATTGCGCGTTTTTGCCGCGAAGCCTGATGTTCATAAGCTCTGCACCCAACCCCGGGTGCGGGGTGACTCAATAAAAAAATAGCGATAGCCAAAATTATGCAAGAAAATTCAGCCAGTTCGAGACCCCTGCAGGAATCGTTAATCCTGCCCTGTGGAGCCACACTTGCCAATCGTATTGCCAAGGCCGCGATGACAGAGGGTCTCGCTACAGCCGATGGGTTGCCTACCCCCGAGCTTGAAACGCTTTACGGGTTATGGAGTGACGGGGGCGCGGGCATGTTGCTATCAGGCAATATACAAGTGGATGCCGACCATTTGGAACGACCAGGTAATGTGGTTATAGATCGGGAGCCGAATGAGCAGATGAAGGCTGCTCTCGCCTCTTGGGCGCAGGCCGGTACACGTCAGGGTAATCACTTTTGGGCGCAAATCAGTCACGCGGGAAGACAGACCCAGAGCAACGTTAATCCGCATCCCAAGGCCCCCTCTGCAGTGAAACTTGGGCTACCTGGTGGACAGTTCGGCGAGCCCGTGGCACTCACTGAAGCTGAAATACAAGACCTTGTGGGCCGCTTTGCGCTGTGCGCCCGGGCGGTTAAGGAGGCAGGTTTTACTGGCGTGCAAGTTCATGCTGCTCACGGTTACTTGTTGTCCCAGTTTCTCAGCCCGCGCTCTAATGTGCGCACCGATCAATACGGAGGGGTGCTCGAAAACCGGGCGAGAATGTTACTTGAGGTTGTGCGCGCTGTGCGTGAGAGTGTTGGCCCCTCTTTTCCCGTGGCGGTTAAACTGAACAGTGCAGATTTCCAGCGAGGTGGATTTGATTTTGCCGATAGCTTGCAGGTTGCGCAGTGGTTGCAGCGAGAAGGTGTCGATTTGTTAGAGATCTCAGGTGGTACTTACGAGCAACCCAAACTTCTGGGTGTGGAAGGGGTAGAAGAAGTTGATCCGCAGGAGGTGGCGCAGTCTACCCAGCAGCGAGAGGCTTATTTTGTTGATTTTGCCGTCGCCATGCGCGAGCAGGTTTCAATTCCATTCATGGTGACCGGTGGTTTTCGTCGGCGCGACGCAATGGAGCAGGCGGTCGCTACTGCGGGAGCAGACATCATCGGTATTGGACGTCCCATGTGTGTGATGACTGATGCGCCGGAACAGTTATTTAAGGGACTCGATGAGCTTCCACGTTACGAGAATGAACTGTCTCTGTTTCCCAGCTGGCTGAGCTTTCTTAATCGTAGCCAGACACTTCGTACCATGGCGACGTTTAGCGTGCAGTATTGGTTTTACGCGCAGATTGATGAATTGGGGCGCACCGGGCGTGCCAGACCTGAAATGTCAGTGTTCAGCGCGACGCGCCGTTTGATGGCGTTGCAAAAGCACTTGATGGCTCAGCGTTCCAGCTAGCCAGTGGCATGGCTGCCATTGGCAAGAAACCGCCGGGAGGCGGGAATAGCCCTCTGGCAGTTAACCTGGCCGGTGAAAGCTTCGTAGTTCGGGCGAACCTTGCTAACGCGTAAATGCTGTTCAGGCTTCTGTATCGATGTCGATGAGCAAGTCGTCCGCAGCGACCTGGTTATTGGATTTTACCAGCACTTCGGTAACGGTACCTGAGGCGTCGGCGACAATCTCATAGTGCATTTTCATCGCTTCCAGTACAGCGAGAGTCTGCCCGCTTGCTACCTTGTCTCCTGCGCTAACTCTTATTTCCAGTAATAGACCGTGCATTGGAGCGACGACTTTACCGCTACCGCCAACCTCATTCTGCTGGCCATCAAGCAGAATTTGGTCCTCGTAAACGTTGGCTCGACCGTTCATAGACAAATAAATTTTTCCCACACGGGGTGTCATGTATCGGACTGTGTGTTGCATGTCATCGATACTAATGTGAGCAGTGGTGCCGTCCATTGAGATCAGCTCAACGCTGACCTCGTTATCTGCGTTGAATACTTTGTAGAGCTTGTCGCCAAGGGGCGTCACGCTCAAATCGTGGGTAGTTACCTCACTGTGGGTATACTTTTTTCGGGAGATCAGTGGGCTGGCGCTGGCCCAGTTGCGTAACTGGGGGGCAACAATGACTGCGCGATCGTAAAGCTCCTCGTATTCAAGTGAGAGTTGTAGTGCCGCGGCGACAGCGCTATCGGTAAAATCGGGCTCCGGACTGCTTGTCTCTCCCTCCGCAAATTCCTCGGCGATAAAAGCTGTGGTGGCCTGGCCCTCTGCAAAACATCGTTTCTCAAGGCAGGCCACCAGGAAGTCGCTGTTATGTGTGGCGCCGAATAATACGGTTGCGTTCAGGGCTTCGATCAGGCGCAGACGGGCGATATCCCTTGTTGGACCGTGGGCTATCACTTTAGCGACCATCGGGTCATAAAAAGGTGAAATTTCCTGGCCTGTGCAGATACCACTGTCGATACGCACGCCAACGCCGCTGGCAGGAGACCATAGGTCTACGGATCCTGAGCTTGGCAAGAAATCCTGAGCGGGATCTTCCGTGTACAAGCGGGCCTCAATGGCATGTCCGGTGAGCGTAATGTCCTCCTGGTTAAGTCCCAGGGGCTCTCCCTGGGCCACCTGCAGTTGCAGTGCAACAAGGTCCAGGCCGGTAATCAGTTCGGTGACTGGATGCTCGACCTGTAAACGTGTGTTCATTTCAAGAAAGTAGAAAGTGCCTTTTTCGTCCAGCAAAAATTCAACCGTACCGGCACCGCGATAATGAATGCTTTTTGCGGCTGCTACAGCTGCTGCACCCATCTCGGCGCGCAAGGTGTCGGTCATGACGGGGCAGGGCGCTTCCTCTACTACTTTTTGGTGGCGGCGTTGCACCGAACAGTCGCGCTCTCCCAGGTGAATCGTATTTCCCTGAGTGTCAGCAAATACCTGCACCTCTACATGGCGAGGCCGAACGATGGCCTTTTCCAGAATGAGCTCACCGTTGCCAAAGGCTGATTCGGCCTCGGCGCGCGCTAGTTTGATGGCGTTGACCAGTTCAGCCATGTCGTTCACCAGGCGCATGCCTCTGCCACCGCCGCCTGCCGCCGCCTTCACCATTAATGGAGCGCTGATTTTCTCGCCTTCAGCGATCAGTGCCCTGTCGCTTTGGTCTGCACCTTCGTAGCCGGGGACACAGGGTACCTTAGCGTCTAGCATGCGGCGTTTGGCTTCTGCCTTGTTGCCCATCAGACGAATGGCATCGGGGCTGGGGCCGATAAAAATCAGGCCAGCCGCCTCGCAAGCGCCGGCGAAGTCCGCATTTTCACTGAGGAAGCCATAACCGGGATGGACGGCTTGTGCTCCACTGGTTCTCGCTGCCTCAATAATTTTTTCCTGTACCAGGTAGGACTCGTTAACAGGGCTGGGTCCGATGAAGATAGCTTCATCGGCCATTTTTACGTGGGGCGCTCCTGCGTCTGCTTCAGAATACACTGCGACAGTGCGATAGCCCTGTGCTTTGGCAGTGCGAATTACCCGGCAGGCTATCTCACCCCGGTTAGCGATCAATATGCTGGAAAATTTGGTCATTGTTTTCTCCGCTTCCTATTCTGCTGCCCAGCTGGGTTTGCGCTTTTCCACAAAGGCGCTAACACCCTCCTTACCCTCGTCGCTCAGCATGCACTTGGCGAAGCCTCGCGAGGCGAAATCCAGAGCATCAGAACGTGTTCGGCGAGTCGTTTCGAAGACTATTTGTTTCGTTGCGGCATTCGCACCCGGAGCACAAAGCCTGATTTGTTCAAGCACGCCCTCGCATTTGGCTTCCATATCATTGGCATCCTCCGCGAGAATGTGTCCAATGCCGTAGTCGACCGCTTCGCTACCTTTGAACCGGGCGCCAGTCATCATCAACCGGCGAGCCTGCGTAAGACCCACGCGTTCTGTGACGAAAGGTGCGATCTGCGCTGGCGGTATACCGAGACTGGTTTCACTGAGTCGAAATCTGGCGTCCCTTGTCACTATGGTGACATCGCCGACGCAGGCGAGACCCAGACCGCCGCCGATTGCAGCGCCCTCAACCAGCATAATGGTTGCCTGGGGCTGCTCATTCAATTTGACCATCAAGTTGCCAAAGCTGCGATTGCCCCTCGCTATCTCCTCTTCGTCAGGTGCGCCGCTCTGTAGCCCGGATTTGAATCCCTTGATGTCACCGCCGGCGCAGAACATGCCGCCTTTGCCGCGAAGAATGAGGGTGCGCAACGAGCGATCCTCTCTCACCGCGTCTAACACCGCTTCCATTTCTTCTACCATCTCTGCGGACAGCGCGTTTTTAGCTTCTGGTCGATTAAACCAAATCGTCAGGACGCTACCTTGCTGTTCAAGGACCAGGCACTTGGTTTGGGGTAATGTCGTCATTTGTTATCTCCTGCAGATTACACTCTAGCGATGCCGAAACTGTTTTCTCTCACCGTGCGATTGCGCTTTTCCCATACGGTTTCCAACAGAAACCCGAGCGTTTTTCGCGAATCACGTGGATCTATCATGCCGTCATCCAACATATGACCAGAGGTGTAGTAAGCACTGGACTGACTGTCAAAGAGATTGGCGAGATAAGCTTCTTGCTGCGCAATAACGTTCTCGTCCACATCCTGACCGGCGGCTTCAGCTTTGCCTCGCGCAACCATGGACATGGTTTTCGCTGCTTGTTCTCCGCCCATGACTCCCATACGCGCTTGGGGAAAAGTGTAGAGAAAGTCAGGCTCATAGCCGCGACCGCACATGCCATAGTTTCCTGCGCCGAAGCTGGCGCCGGTCATTAAGGTAATACGGGGTACTTCAAGATTTCGCACTGCCTGGATCATTTTTGCGCCGTGCTTGATCATCCCTGCTTGTTCAGATTTGGTGCCAACGATGTAGCCGGTTGTATTCTGTAGGAACACCATTGGAATATCTGATTGATCGCAGAGCTGCAAAAATTGCGTCGCCTTATTCGCGCCATCGGGGTCTATGGGGCCGTTGTTGCCAATAATACCGACGGGTAAACCGAATATTTCCGCTTGCAAACAGACGGTGGCTGAACCATAGCGTGATTTGAAGTCCATAAAGTCGGATCCGTCGACGATACGAGCAGCGAGTTCACGCATATCATAGGGGGTGCGATAATCGCAGGGGATCACGCCAGCGATTTCATCGGGATCGTAAAGAGGTTCCAGGTAGTGGCCTCTGTTTGGCGCGTTACAACTCTTATTCCAACGTAATCGGTGAATAAGCTCTCGGCACATCTGCACCGCCTGTCCATCATTTTCTGCGAGGTAGTCGGTTAGACCCGAAATATTAGCGTGCATTTCTGCGCCACCCAGTTCCTCCTCGTTGGCTATTTCTCCGGTGGCAGCTTTGAGCAGTGGCGGACCGGCAAGAAACGCCCTGCCATTGCCTTTGACCGCAATAACGTAATCAGATAAACCGGGCATATAGGCTCCGCCGGCGGTAGATGAGCCGTGCAGAATCGAAATCACTGGAATACCAGCCTTTGATAACTTCGCCAGATTGCCAAACAGGAAGCCGCCGTTGGAGAAACTCTCCACGGTGTACTTGATAAGATCGCCGCCAGCACTTTCAACCAGATGGACCAGTGGAAGCTGTTGTTCCAGCGCAATTTCTTCTGCCCTGGTGATACGATAGCCGCCAGCAACCGTTAATGAACCTGCCTGAATTCCACTGTCATCCACGACAATGATGCAGCGAACGCCACCGATAAAACCAATACCAGACATTACTGTAGAGCCGGGCACTGATTTTTCTGGATCGTCAGTGTCCAGTAAATAACCAGCGATATTACCGATAGACATAAATGGCATACCGGGGTCCAGCAGGCGAGCAAGTCTTTCGCGGGGAGTGAGTTGTCCTCTGGCCTCGAAGCGCGGGCGACGCTTCTCGGAAATTGTTGCTCCCCGGCTGTTCAGTTCACGTAGCTTTTGAATATGCTCCATCATGTCTTCCCTGTTTTTGCGGAAGCCTTCGGAATTCGTATTGATTTTGGACTTGAATATGCTCATGAAAGAGTCTCCGCGATTGATGCCGGAACAGGAATCGGAACGGATAGCAGTAACTGCGCATAGCCCTTGCCCTGTGGGTCATTGCGAATGCTGGCTATGCCGCCACCGCCGAGTACCTCGTGCAGTAAGAAGTTAATAGCATTTGATCCAGGAAGGAGGAATCGCTCCACAGCACCGGGCTCGCTGCTCTCCAGAAAATGCGCAAATCGGGCAGTGACAGCTTCAATACTAAGGGCCTGGTAGATGTAAGGCAGATAGCTTGGATCGCGAGCAATGATGCCCACATTGGCTTTAGCCCCCTTGTCGCCGCTGCGTCCCCAGGCGAGTTTTATGAGTGGAACGTTAACTGATGGTTCCGCGGCCGCACTATCTGGAGCGCATGGTCTTTCGATGTGGTCCTCATTAAGCGGTTGCCCGTGCACTTCATCACAGGGAGTCGTCTGTCCATCGAGGTCAATGCTGACCTCCACTCTTGCCTTGTCGATAAGAAAAGAGAATAAGCGGACAACGGGAGAGGGTTTGGGGCGCCCTCCGGCAAAACCAGACAACCCCGGTGGCGTTGCTAGCCCCAGGCCTACAGACTCCTTTAGCATGATGCCAATGCCCATCATGTCCGGATGTTTGGCGGCTATTTTCATCACCACTTCACGACAGTCCTCTACTGCTGAAAAATCACCATACTGGCTTTCGGTGCCCAGCAGTTCGATGCTGGTTTCACTGAAGTCGGCAAGGCCAACTGCGCTGAACACATTGCGCGATGCTTCGAACACGGCTTTGCCCAGGGCGTTTGCCTTGCGATCGGCGTCCAGGCCGTAAAAACTCATATAGACACCGCCACGAAACTGGTCCGCATAGGTGGCACTGACCTTGTAAGTATCGGGAGCAGGGCGACCCGTTGCGCCGCTAACGCTGACTCTGTTGTCATCCACCTGCGCCAGAACCGCAGTAGAAAAATCGCAAATCACATCGGGCAGCATGTACGCCTGTGGATCTCCAATTTCGTAGAGCATTTGTTCGCTGACTGTGCCCACGGTGACCAGGCCGCCAGTGTTAGCCGGTTTGCTGCAGATGAAGTTGCCATTCGCTGCTATCTCAGCGATGGGGTAGCCCATATTGGCCATGCCAGTGATCTGCTCCCAGTCGGTGAAATTACCGCCGGTGGCCTGCGGGCCACACTCGAGTATGTGTCCAGCTAAGGAGCCTTGAGCCAACTGGTCAAGATCGTCCCTGTTCCAGTTAAATTCATGAATACAGGCACCTAGCGTAACCGCGCTATCCACGCATCGGCCAGTCACTACAATATCGGCACCCAGATCAAGTGCCCTGGCTATTGGGAATGCTCCAAGATAGGCGTTGATGCTTTGTATTCGCTCTACCGCCGGGAATTCTTCGTCAGAGAACATCTCTCGGACTCCACTATCGGACAGCTGTGCTGTTTGCGGCATTAAATCGTCACCACTGACACAGGCGACTTTGAGTGCGAGGCCCTGCGCGGCAATTTCCGCACGCAGTGCATCAGCGCAGGCCCGGGGATTGGTGCCGCCTGCATTGGAAATGACTTTTACGCCGCGTTCGGCGACCAGGCTCAAGTTCGGTTTCATGGCCGCCGTGACAAAATCGACGGCGTAACCCTTGGTCTCGTCCTTGGCCCGACCTCTTGCCATGATGGACATGGTGATTTCCGCTAGATAGTCATAAACGATGTAGTCCAGCTCGCCGGCGCTTAGCAGCTGTGGAGTTGCTCGAGCTGCATCGCCCCAGAAGCCGCTGGCCCCGCCGATGCGCAATACCTTGTCAGACATTGATTTTTCTTCCCTGTCAGCATGGATGAGAGCTGGCAGTTTACTGAATGCATCGAGTCAGGTCATGGGATATGGCGCCATACTCTCAAGAGTTTGCGCCACGCAATGCTCCGAACGCAGATGCCTGCTTGGTGTTGCTGCTTGCGATAATTCGGGGCTTAGAAAAGCTAATGCTGATATATTGAGGGTCGCATCGCATCAGGTATTTCCCGCTGCAAATGGTTATTGGCTCACCAAGCTCAGAGAGTAAATTCGACAACAGGCATGTCCACGCGAGGACCTTGCGCGGACTGATGGACCTGGCGACGGCTTTGGGTGCGGATTCAGCTTGTATCGCGCGAGACGCGGGTCTGGACACCAGTCTTCTGGAGGTTCCCGACGCCCGGGTGCCCGTTGCTGTGTTCTATCAGTTGCAACGTGAGTTTTTACTCCAGACCGAGAACCCTGACTTCGGGCTGCTCAGTGGTCGAGTGACATACATGGAAGCTGCGCACGTACTGGTGTATCTCGCATCGGCCTCAACGACACTGCGAGACTGGCTCAACTTAATGCCCAGCGTCTCCAGTCTTCTTGGGGATCTGGGAGTGATCAAAATCACTCGCAACTTGGGTGAGTTCGTCATGGAGTGGCACCCTGAGGATCCGCCGCAGGCAGAGCGCTGCCTGATCAGCGACAATATCCTGTCGACTACAGTGTTACAGATGGACAGTTACTGCCTGTTGCCTGTGCGTCCGCGTCGTGTTGACTTGTCCTACCCGCGGCCAGAAAATGTTGATGTGCTGGAGTCGACTTTTCGAGCGCCCTTGTTTTTCAATCAGCCCCGCAGCGCGCTTTACTACGATCGTAAGGTTCTGGATTTCCCCCAGCTACACGTCAGCACGCGTATCTATGAGGCAGTGGAAGAAGAGTTTTCCCTGTTTTTTAGCAGCGATAACTCAGCAAGCGATCCGTTTTCTCTCGCGCTGCACTCGGCGATTCGACGCCAGGTTCCCCTGGGAGAGGGCTCCATCGACAGCATAGCTAACCATATGAATATTTCCCGGCGTACATTGCAGCGTCGTTTAAAAGAGCGAAACACTAATTTCCAGCAGCTGCTGCAGAGCGTTAAATCAGGGCTCGCCAGGCGTTACCTGCAAGAGAACCGACTGAGCGTCATCGAAATCGCTTTTTTGCTAGGCTACGGTGACCCCTCTTCATTTTCAGCAGCTTTTAAAACCTGGCATGACTGTACCCCCACAGAGTACCGTCATGACAGTCTGCAACGCCGCCCCCGGGCTGAACATGGCTCGGGTTTGATTCAAGACTCCGACTGATCCCACCAGGGATAGAAGGGCGGCATATTGACCGAGCACTTATCGGTAAAATTTGCGGCTCTCTTTTCGCGAAAGGACTGTACGCCTTCTTTGCCACTGCTGAGACTGGCGTAAAAAATCGCCAGCGAATCCACTTTGTGGGCTTCAATTGGATGTGGCGCCGCAGCATTTCGGTACATCATTTGCCGGGTCAGCGCGATCGCGACGGGACAGTGCTGGGCGATTTTTTCGGCAATGCGATAAGCCCCGGCGAGCAACTCGTCGGCCGGCAATACAGACTTTACAAGTCCAGCAGATAGCGCTTCCTCTGGCCCGATAATATCCGCGGTGTAACACCATTCAAGTGCTTGTGAAACACCGACGATACGGGGTAGAAACCAGGTGGAGCAGGCCTCTGGTGTGATTCCGATTTTGTTAAAAACAAAGCCAATGCGGGTGTTTTCGGACGCCAGGCGAATATCCATGGCGCAAGTCATGGTCGCGCCTATGCCGACTGCGGCACCATTGATTGCGGCAATCACTGGTTTTTTACAATCGTAAATGGCGAGAGTTACCCGGCCGCCCGTATCTCTGACGCCGGAGATAATATCCGGATCGTTAAGTCTTTTCTCCATGTCTTCCATGGTCGGTGACCGCGCCTCATCAAGACCAAATACATTGCCTTCTCCCGAGAGGTCCATGCCAGCGCAGAAAGCGCGCCCCGCGCCGGTGACCACAATGGCACGAACTTCATCGTCCTCGCTGGCACGGTTAAATGCGTCAATCAGTTCGTGAGCCATGACGATGGTAAAAGCGTTGAGCTGGTCCGGACGATTGAGAGTGAGGGTTAGAATGTGATCCTTCACTTCATACCGTATTGTTTCATATTCCATAAATTGTGATCTCGAATGTGTTTTGAGTAATGCCAACGGGGTAAGGCCGGAGTCGTCTATGTTAACGCCAGGTATTGATATCGACAACGACGAGGATTACATCAGTAGCCTGTTATGGAACAATGACGCGATACCACAGGAAGGATAAGTGATGAGCGTGACGTCCGCAGTCAGTTCCGATAAAAAAGTCAGTAGCAAAGTCGCCGGCTATGGTTTGTTTATGCTGACGCTGGTTTATGCCTTTAACTTCGTCGACCGACAGATTCTGGTGATTTTGCAGGAACCCATCAAGAATGACATGGGGCTTTCCGATACTCAACTGGGCCTTTTAAGCGGCTTTTCTTTTGCGTTGGTGTACATCACAGCTGGTATCCCCATCGCCTACTGGGCCGATCGTACTAACCGTCGCAATATCATCACAGCATCTCTTGCTGTCTGGAGTGGGATGACCGCTTTGTCGGGTCTTGCGCAGAACTACAGCCAGTTACTGCTGGCGAGAATCGGGGTAGGTATCGGCGAGGCGGGCGGCAGTCCGCCTGCTCACTCGATGATTAGTGACTACTACCCGCCGGAGCGCAGAGCAACCGCGATGGCTATCTATACCACCGGGCTCCATCTGGGAATTCTGATGGGGTTTATTGTTGGCGGATTGATCAGCGAGTTCTTTGGTTGGCGTATCGCTTTTTTCTCCGTTGGTATTCCAGGGGTGCTGCTGGCAGTTGTCTTTTATTTCACGGTCAAAGAGCCACCGAGAGGACAATGGGATGAGTCGGTCAACATGGCGCACAAACCGTCTCTGGGTGAGACGCTCAAGCACTTGTCTTCGGTGCGCAGTTTTTGGTATCTGGCCCTGGCAGCCGGGGCGACATCGTTTGCGGGTTATGGCAATGGCAATTTTGCGCCGTCTTTCCTGATTCGAAATCATGGTTTTAGCGTGGGTGAAGTTGGTGTAGTACTGGCGATATTTGGCGGTGGTGGGGGCATGATAGGCACGTTTTTGGGCGGCTACCTTACGGACCGCCTGGGTGTGAGAGACCGCCGTTGGTACGTTTGGTTGCCGGCGGTGGCAGGCATTATTGCGCTACCGATGGGTTTTCCCTACCTGCTGCTAGACAACACAACGGTCGTTATTGGCCTGATGTTCTTTGTTACTCTATTTTTAAATACCTACATGGGCCCTGTGGTCGCTACCTGCCACGCACTGGTACCGCCCTCTATGCGTGCCATGACTTCCGCGATACTGTTTTTTGTGCTGAATATGATCGGGCTTGGGCTTGGACCACTGACGGTTGGTGTCCTCAGTGATTTGTATATGCCGCACTTCGGAAACGATGGCTTACGCTATGCAATGTTGACGGTAGGCTTGTTAAGTTCAATAGGAATAGTGTTGTTCTACTTGGCGGGCAGGCATCTTGAAGCAGACGTCAAGAAAGCCCAGGCAGTTGGCCAGGGCGATAGCTAATGCTCGGTGAGCTTTCGCGCGACCCAGTACCAAACAGCCAAATTCATGTTGAGCCCGATATGGCTGCCAAGCACCTCTATATTGTGAACATTGGGGTAATCACCTCGCTGAACGGATGTACGCCAATTGACGACACCGTCTCCCCGGGTGTAGATGGCCGTAGTAGGCACCGGTGGCGGGGCGGGGTTCACCATCTCCCTGTGATCCCCGGGGTTCAACCTTCTGTAGAGTCGTGAGGCGTGAGATGCCTCTTCATGCCCGGAGCCAAAGGGGCTGCCAAGGGTAATGACCTGGCGGACAACACCGGGCTCCATGCGAGCAATTTCGCGGGCGTAGATGCCACCTAGAGAATGACCGATCAGGGTCACCTTGCCACCGCCTGCGACAGCAAGACTCCCCAGCGCCCCGGTAAGACTGTCCTTATCGAAACTGGCAGTACCCAGATTGCGACCCTGCTCCCAGCCACTGGCCTGATACCCCAAACTGTTCAGGAAGCGAATGAGTGGACCGTTGCCGCCATCATCGCCGAGAAAGCCCGGTATCACCATGACGCTGTGTTTTCCTGTGGCTTTTGGCATTTTGCGCAAAAGTGGGGCTGCCAGGCCAAGCACGGCAGCATCCAGTAAAGCTCTCGGGCCGTCAGAAAGAGCAAGAGCCAGCGGAGGGGGTTTCAAGAGGATATTCCTCGCAATTGTGATAACGATGGCAGTCGTTCATCGAAACTCGCTTGCACGTAGTCTCGGTAGAAACCTGATTCGGGCATCATGTTGCTATAGTCTCTCATCGCACAGACAATAATAGCCTCAAAGCGTTTTGTCGAGAGCAGTTGGCACTGCACCAAAATTCCTGAATGGTTGCCTTTGCTAAGGGGCTTCTCCGTGCCAACTTAGGCAAAATTCTTCGCCGCGAGCTCCGTGAATCAGGCGCAACTTGTAATCGCAGTTCAATAGTGGCATAAAGAGTGCCGAAAATTCCAGACACCGCTAATAACTTAATTCAAGGGAGCTCCCCCATGGCTGTAAAAATTGTACCTAAGGATGAGATGGTTAACGCGATTGGTACCAAATTTGAGCCCGGCGATTGGATCGAGGTAACTCAGGACCGTATCAATACCTTTGCTGACTGCACCGAGGATCACCAGTTCATTCACGTGGACGAAGAAGCCGCTAAAAATACGCCCTTCGGCACTACCATTGCACATGGATTCCTGACACTCTCTTTGCTGTCCAAAATGATAGAGGGCAATGGAGTCGTTCCTGAAAATACGGTCATGGGCCTCAACTATGGCTTTGACAAGGTTCGCTTTCTTGCACCCGTCGCCTCTGGCAAGCGTGTGCGCTGCCACTCTGAAGTGCTAAACGTGGATCGTAAAGACGATAACCGATTCCTGATAAAGCAGGGGGTTTCCGTTGAGATCGAGGGCGAGGACACGCCGGCGCTGGTTGCCGAGTGGCTTTCCATGGTCATCACTGGCTAGGAAACGATTAAACTCGCTGCCATCGATGTCATCCCTACGCAGGCGGGTGATGACTGCGCAAAAAATTTATCCCATAGGAGTGTTTAACAATGTCTATTCGCTATGACGGCAAAGTTGCCATCGTTACCGGTTCTGGCCAGGGTCTGGGCCGTAGTCATGCCATCGAACTTGCCAAGCGCGGCGCCAAGGTGGTCATCAATGACCTGGGCGGCAGTGTTGATGGCTCAGGCGCAGGTTCGGAGTCCGCACAGGCTGTGGTTGCTGAGATTGAGGCGCTGGGTGGTGAAGCTATCGCCAATGGCGCAAACGTCGCCAACTACGAAGAAGTTGAAGCGATGGTCAAGCAGACCATGGATAAATGGGGCCGGGTAGATATTTTAGTCAACAACGCTGGAATTTTGCGCGATAAAAGTTTTGCCAAGTGCGACCTTGACGATTTCAAGCTGGTGGTGGATGTGCACCTGATGGGCACGATTAATTGCACCAAAGCCTGCTGGGATATCATGCGTGAGCAGGCCTATGGCCGTGTTGTGGTCACAACCTCTTCTTCGGGCATGTACGGAAACTTCGGTCAAACCAACTACGGCAGTGCAAAGATGGGTGTAATTGGCGCCATGAATACGCTGGTGCAGGAAGGGGCCAAGTTCGATATACGCGTCAATGCCCTGGCGCCCACTGCTGGAACACGCATGACTGAAGGGCTGATTCCTGAAGAAGCCTTTGCATTGCTCACGCCCGAGACAGTGACGCCAGCGGTTCTGTACATGGTCAGCGAGGACGCTCCAAACAAAACGATTATCTGCGCCGGCGCGGGCGCTTACTCGGTGAGTAAGATTGTCGAAACCGACGGCGTGTGGCTTAAGCCAGAGGATCAGACCCCGGAAGGCATCGCTGCGAACTGGGACGCTATTACCTCCCCGGTGAATGAACGCCAGCCAGAAGCGGGCTTTGAGCAGACCGTCAAGTTTACCGGTAAGGCGATGGAAGGCCTTGGTTTGGTAGACAAGTAAATAATATCGAGGGTGCCTTTGGTGCCCTTTTTTGTATTACTGGAGAAAGATCATGAAAGAAGCAGTCATTGTATCCACTGCACGTACCCCGATCGGCAAAGCCTACCGCGGTGGGTTTAATAATTTGGGCGGCGCCAGTCTGGGCGCTGCATCTGTTGCCGAGGCGGTCAAGCGTGCCGGTATTGACCCCGGCGAAGTTGAAGACATCATTATGGGCTGTGCGCTGCAGCAGGGGCCAACCGGTGCCAATGTGGCTCGCCAGATTGCTTTGCGCGCAGGACTGCCCATAACGACCTCTGGGATGACTCTGGACCGCCAGTGCTCTTCTGGCCTGATGGCGGTTGCAACTGCAGCCAAGCAGGTGATGTACGACGGAATGGACGTGGTTGTTGGTGGTGGCCTGGAATCGATCTCTTTGGCCCAAACCGAGCACATGAACCTGCATCGCTTCGTGGATGAAGAGCTGATGGCAATGCATCCTAATATTCATATGCCTATGCTGCAGACCGCCGAGACGGTTGCCCAACGCTACAATATCTCTCGCGATGCAATGGACGAATACGGCCTGCAGTCTCAGCAACGGACAGCCGCTGCCTATGAATCTGGCAAGTACGCAGATGAGCTGGTTGATGTCTCTTGCATGCGCACGGTTTGGAACAAAGAAACGGGTGAGGCCTCTGAGGCTGAAGCGACTGTATCTGCTGATGAAGGTTTGCGCGCCACGACAGCTGAAGGCCTGGCCAATCTAAAGACGGTTGTTGAAGGGGGCACGATTACGGCGGGTAACGCCTCACAGCTGTCTGACGGTTCTTCTGCGCAGGTCGTGATGGATGCCAAACTGGCGGAGCAGCGAGGTCTCGAGCCCCTGGGTATTTATCGCGGTATCGCAGTTGCCGGCTGTGAGCCTGATGAAATGGGTATAGGCCCGGTATTTGCTGTGCCCAAATTGCTCAAGCAACACGGTTTGTCGGTGAATGATATCGGCCTATGGGAGCTGAACGAGGCGTTTGCCGTACAGGTCATCTACTGTCGTGATCAGCTGGGTATCGACAACGACAAGTTGAACGTTAACGGCGGCGCGATCTCCATCGGTCATCCTTACGGGATGAGCGGGTCACGCATGATTGGTCACGCCTTGATTGAAGGCAAGCGCCGCGGCGTGAAGTACGTGGTAATTACCATGTGCGTTGGTGGCGGCATGGGTGCGGCTGGCTTGTTCGAAGTTGCCTGATTGACTGGAGATTTATGATGAAAGCGATTATTTGTAAAGAGCACGGTCTGCCGGAAAAGTTGGAGCTGACAACCGAGTGGCCGGAACCCGAGCTTGGTGAAAACGATGTAATCATTGATGTTAAGGCCGCGGGACTTAATTTTCCTGACGTATTGATGATTCAGGGCAAGTACCAGTTTCAGCCGGACATGCCTTTTGTGCCCGGTGCCGAGAGTGCCGGCGTCGTGAGTGCGGTAGGCGACAAGGTCACTCGCTATAAAGTCGGTGACAAGGTTATCTCCATGGGTGCATCGGGCGCGTTTTGTGAGCGTATTGCGGTCCATGAAATGGGTGCTTTCCCTCTGCCCGAAGGCTTGACCTTTGAGCAGGCAGCAGGGGTCAGCATTACGTACTTCACTTCTTACTATGCTTTGAAGCAACGTGCCAACATCCAGCCGGGTGAAACTCTGTTGGTTCTGGGTGCGGCCGGAGGCGTGGGTACGACTGCCATCGAACTTGGCAAATTGATGGGCGCTAAGGTGATTGCTGCGGCCAGTTCTCCCGAAAAGCTCGAGCTATGTAAGCAACTGGGTGCCGATGAGGTCATTAACTACTCTGAGGAGTCGCTTAAGGATAGAGTGAAGGAGTTAACTGGCGGCAAGGGCGTCGATGTAGTTTACGACCCCGTAGGCGGTGATTTCGCCGAGCCTGCAGTGCGCAGTATGGCCTGGAAAGGACGTTATTTAGTCATAGGTTTTGCCAGTGGCCCTATTCCTCAAATCCCCTTGAATCTGGCCCTGTTAAAAGGCTGTTCTTTGGTAGGTGTTTTTTGGGGCAGGTTCTCCGGCGAAGAGCCGCAGGAAAACCTCAATAACATCACCGAGTTGTGGGATATGTTCACCCAGGGCAAGCTCAGCCCTGTGGTGACTGACGTATTTCCCATGGCACAGTATGAAGATGCCTTTAATTGCCTGATACACCGCAAGGCAAGAGGGAAGGTGATTCTCACTACCCAGTGAGATTGCCGGCGACAGAGGGCGAGCGCTGTTAACGATTCGCTTTGTTGTAAAGTCGATGGTTGCGGTTCTTGCCCTTATAAACTTTCTGTGCGGCGCTGCTGCTCGTTTGATTGTGGCCCCCGATTCGCGGGAAATAGCGGTTCCCAATCATGGATTGCGCGATCCGCATTTGTTGCTTGAAGCGGATGCTCAGGTGTATTTGAATTATGTCGGCGCCGGTGAACAAGGCATCGGGGTGGCAATGCTGGAGTAGCATCCCTTTACTGAATAAATGAAACGGTAATTGAACAGGTGTCTGTCACCTGTGTGACACCAACCAACGTCTGCGCACTGATATGGTTGCGGATAGTATTTTTTCAAACCATTACAACACCGGAGTTTTTAGCCATGCCAGCACCCTTATTGAGCCGTCGTGACCTGGAATTCATGCTCTACGAAGTGTTTGAAGTAGAGTCCAGCCTGACCCGCGAGCGCTATAGCGACCACAATCGGGAAACGATTGATGCGGCTATCGATGTGGCTCAGGCGATTGCAGAAAACTACTTTCTACCTATCAGGCAAAAAGTTGATACCAATCAGCCGACATTTGATGGCGAAAAAGTCCAGATGATACCGGAGATCAAGGTGGCGATTGATGCGGTAATTGAGGCCGGTCTGGCGTCTCCTGGAGCAGATTACGAGTTGGGCGGTATGCAATTGCCCGCACTGGCGACCGCCGCTACCGGTGCCTATCTCAACGCTGCTGGCAGCACGACCATGGGCTATATCGGGCTCACCAATGCCAACGCCAACCTGATTGACGCGCATGGCACACAAGAGCAAAAGGATAAGTGGGTGCAGCCCCAGCGAAGCGGCCGTTTTGCGGGCACTATGGCGATGAGCGAGCCCGGTGCTGGCTCCAGTCTTTCAGATCTTACGACCACGGCAATACCTCAGCAAGATGGCACTTACCGGATCAGCGGCAACAAAATCTGGATCTCCGGTGGAGACCATGAGCTGACAGAGAATATCGTTCACCTGGTGCTGGCGAGAGTCAAGGGCGCGGTCAAGGGCGTTAAGGGGATATCCCTGTTTATTGTGCCTAAATTCATGGTGAATGATGATGGCAGCCTCGGTGAGCGAAACGACGTGACCCTGGCCGGGCTGTTTCACAAAATGGGCGGTCGCGGGCAAACGTCTACAGCACTCAATTTCGGTGAGAAAGAAGGCGCAGTCGGTTACCTGGTGGGAGAAGAAAATCGCGGCTTGATGTACATGTTTCATATGATGAACGAGGCGAGAATTATGGTGGGCAGCGGCGCCGCCATCATCGCACTTGCGGGCTATCAGTACTCATTGGATTATGCCAAGGAACGCCCACAAGGACGCTTGCCGTCGGCCAAGGACCCATTGGCGCCACCGGTAAATATTATCGAACACGCCGACGTGAAGCGTATGCTGCTGGCGCAAAAAGCCTACTCAGAAGGAGCTTATGCGCTGTGTTTATTCGGCACCATGCTGGCAGATGATGAGCATACGGCCCACACGGAAGAAGAGCGGGCAGCTGCCCATGAGCTTCTCGACTTTTTAACACCGGTCATCAAGTCCTGGCCATCGGAGTATGGTCCCAAGGCCAACTCTATGGCGATACAGGTCCTGGGTGGGGCGGGATATGTTAACGAGCATCCGGTCGAGATGATGTATCGCGACAATCGCCTCAATCCGATTCATGAAGGCACGACGGGCATACAGTCCCTGGATTTGCTGGCGCGCAAAGTGCCGCAGAACGGGCTCGCGGGCTACACGGCATGCCTCAATGCAATAGGCGATACCATCGCCGAGGCACGAGCCAGTGCAGAACTTTCAGAGGCTGCAGAGCAGTTGAGTGCCGCCGTGGATACGCTGAAACAGGTCACAGAGTTCCTGTTGGGCTCGATGGCGGAAAAAGATATCGACCTGGTGCTGGCCAACTCGGTGAAGTACCTGGACTTGTTTGGTAACGTGGTTATCGCTTGGATGTGGCTGAAGCAGGGAATTGTTGCTTGTCGAGGTCTGGCCGCAGACCCACATGAAGAGGACGCCAATTTTTATCGCGGGAAATTACAGGCGATGCAGTATTTTTCTCGCTACGACCTGCCTGAAATTGAAACCTGGGCTGCATTGCTGATGAAGCTGGACGGTACCTGCAAGGATATGCAAAACAACTGGTTCTAGTGAATAAGTAAACGCTTGTCCTGGCGCAGTTGTTTGGCAGATGCGAGAACGCGCACTATTGCGATGTTAGGGAAACCGGTCTCGAGGTCGGTTTTTTTCAGTTAACAGGAGTCGTGAAATGATCAAGGGCAACTGCCATTGCGGCGCAATATCATTTGAGCTGGACGATCAGCCGGAATGGCTCACCCAATGTAACTGCTCTATTTGCAGGCGTCTGGGCACCGTGTGGGCGCATGCGCCCGTCGATAAAGTGACGCTAAATGCTGACTCCGGTGCATCTATCGCCTATTCCTGGGGTGATAAAGAGCTGGCGTTTCACAGCTGCAAAACGTGTGGAAGTACGACTCACTGGGTGAGCCGTGAGCCCAAGGAGGGTGCGGTGATGGCGGTTAACACATGCCTCGTTGAGCCTGCGCAGCTTGCGAAAATCAGGGTGCGTCAGTTTGATGGTGCCGATAGCTGGCGTTATCTTGATTGAACGGGGCGCCAATTTTTTTTACCTACAAATATTGGCGCAATATTAGCGTGTCGCCCCGTTGGGTGAATTCAATGTGCTTGAGAAAGGTCATGCCCAGAAGTATTTGATTCATAGCCAGGCCCGGCGCAATTCCAGCCTGCACATCACGTAACTCAATTTCTCCCACTGCCACGCTGTCTAGCGATGCTGCGTAACTGGTGGATATGCCGTTTGCTGTCTGAGTGCGGTACGGGCGTCCCCGTGGTATATCCAGTTTTCGCGCAATCGCTTCAGGAATGGCAACGCCAGTAGCCCCCGTATCCAGCATGAAGGTGACAGGCTGGCCATTAATCGTGCCACTGGTCACGTAGTGCCCAAACTTGTTGCGCTGCAGTACCACCTCTCGCATTCCCGCTTTGGAATATTGGGTGTCCAGACGTTGGTTGGGGTTGAATTGTTTTTCCAGTACGTCGCCAAAAAATAAAATGCCCAGACCCAAAAATACCACCCAGGCCAGGATCATCATTCCCAGTCCCATGCGCTTTTGTTCCTTGATAGAGTCCTGGGAATTCATTGAGTTAGACCGGGTATTCAGTCCAGATCACTAGCGTCGTGGCGCTCTGGCACTCTTTCTTCTTCCGGTCCCCAGGCTTTATTGACGCGTTCGCCTCGCTTCACGGCCGGTCGGCCTTCGATTGTTTGAGCCCAGCGTTTGACGTTAGTGTAAGACGCGACGTCCAGGAATTCCTGAGCGTCGTAAATTTCGCCGGTGATCAGTTTGCCATACCAGGGATACACGGCCATGTCGGCAATGGTGTATTCGTCGCCTGCTAAATAGCTTGCCTCGGCTAGTCGACGGTCGAGCACATCCAGTTGTCGTTTCACTTCCATTGCGTAGCGATTGATTGGATATTCGTATTTTTCCGGCGCGTAGGCATAGAAATGCCCGAACCCGCCGCCCAGGAAGGGGGTGGCAGCCATTTGCCAAAACAGCCAGGATAGGCACTCGGCGCGCGCAGGCTCATCTTTTGGAATAAAAGCGTCGTGCTTTTCTGCCAGGTACAGCATCATTGCGCCGGACTCGAAAATGCGAGTTGGGGGCGTGGTGCTGTGATCCATCATTGCCGGAATTTTCGAGTTGGGATTGGCAGCGACGAAGTCGCTACCGAACTGGTCGCCCTCACTGATATTGATCAGGTAAGCGTCGTACTCGGCATCGGTCTTACCCAGGGCGAGTAACTCTTCCAGCAAGATCGTAACTTTAACTCCGTTGGGCGTGGCCAGTGAGTAAAGCTGTAAAGGGTGCTTGCCTATTGGGAGTTCTTTCTCATGGGTAGCGCCCGCAATCGGTCGGTTGATGTTGGCGAAACGGCCGCCACTCTCTGAGTCCCAGGTCCAGACCTTGGGGGGTGTGTAGGTAGTAGTCATAAGTTGCCGATGTCCTCAAAAGTTTCAATTTGGCGGGGGTTGAATTTTCCGGGTCGCCCCTCCATTCCAGACATCACAGCTTCGGTCTGATTGTCCTTGCCCAGAATGCGGCCCTGTAGCTTTTCTTCCAAACGCAGACCGTCACTGTCACTGCCGTGCCAGCCATGATTCAACAGGTATTTCCCGTAGGTGATTGCATCCGGGCTGCGACCGGCAATGTCATGAGCCATCGCCAGGGCAGCGCTGACCGGTTCTTCGTCTAGCCGGGTGACAAGGCCCAGTGACATGGCTTCTTCAGCATTGACGACCCTGCCGGTGAAGGTGAGTTCCTTGGCGATGTCCAGGCGCACCAGGTCACGCAGGGTCTGTGATGCCGACATGTCCGGGATGAGTCCCCATTTGATCTCCATGACTGACAGCTTGCTTTCGGGGTGAGCAATACGAATGTCCGCCCCCATGGCGATCTGGAATCCGCCGCCATAGGCGACGCCATGCAAGGCACAAATGACTGGCACTGGCATCGCTTTCCACACGTACGCGGGGGATTGGTAGTAGTTTGGCCAGAAGCCGCCGCGGCCGGGGCCGAAGAAGTTGCTGTTGAGTTCGCCGCTGGCAAAGTTTTCCAGATCCAGGCCAGCGCAGAATCCACGACCCTCGCCCGATAGAACGACTGCGCGGACATCTTTATTAATCGACAGCTCACGACCGGCGTCAGTGATGGCCTCGAACATCTGCCAGCTCAGGGCGTTCATCTTCTCGGGTCGATTGAGGCGGACGTGAGCAACGTGATCGTTGATCTCAACAGTGACCAGTTCAGACATGATATTACCTGTGTTAGGAATGGCTAGGGAGCAAGAGTATACAGATTCGAGGGCGGTGTGTTCACCGCTTACTCATTGAATCTGTCGGCGAGGAAATTGACGAACAGGCGCACTTTTGCAGACAGGTGCCGGTTGTGTGGATAGACTGCCCAGACGCCCGTGTCCGTTGGGTTGTAATCTTCCAGAACCGGTAGCAGCGCACCATCAATAATATCTTGATCAAGATAGAAGCTGGGCAGTTGGACTAGACCGAGCCCTGCCCGTGCGGCGCGCAGTAATGAACGCCCATTGTTGGAGCGCCAGTTGCCGCTAACCCGCAGATCCTGGTTTCGCCCATTTTCACGGAAACGCCAGCTGTCCAGTGTGCCCAGTAGACAGTTATGGTTAGTCAGGGAGTGGATGCTGCTGGGTGTGCCATTGCGCAGTAAATATTCCGGCGATGCGCAGGTGAGCAGTTTGCGGGTACTAATACGACGGGCGATTAACGAGGAATCCTTCAGTGTGCCTGCCCTGATCGCTACGTCGTAGCCTTCTGAAATCAGGTCGATGAGCCGGTTACTGAAGTTCAATTCTACGATGAGGTCGCGGTATTCAGCCATAAAGTCCAGGGCTGCTGGGGCGATAAAGTCCTCTCCAAATGCGCCAGCAACGGTCACTCGCAGGATGCCGCGTGGATTGGCCTGCAGGTCGAGTACTGCTCGCTCCGCCTCATCGAGGTTGTCCAGTACTTGTCGGCATTGCATATAGAATGCCTGGCCGACATCCGTGGTCGATACTTTGCGAGTTGTTCTGAGCAGTAGCTGGGCATCCAGTCGATTTTCCAGCGCGTTGATCTGACGGCTCACGTGAGAGCGAGAAACTCCAAGGTCATCCGCGGCGCGGGTAAAACTCCCCAGGCGCACGACTCGCTCAAAGGCTTCTATACTTTCCCAACGGTGCGATGCCATGAATAAGGCCCTCATTGTTTCCATATAACAACAGTGAGGTGCAAGATAGAGTATTTATCTTGCTTATGGCAACTAATTAAACTACGCCGATTTTGCGATAACACCAAATCAGGGAGAGTTTGATGAAGACACGTGCAGCAGTCGCGTTTGGAGCCGGTAAACCACTGGAAATATGTGAGGTGGACCTTGATGGGCCGCGCGCGGGCGAAGTATTGGTCGAAATAAAAGCCACCGGCGTTTGCCACACGGATGCGTTTACCCTGTCAGGAGACGACCCCGAGGGCGAATTTCCAGCCATCCTTGGCCATGAGGGCGCTGGTGTAGTCGTCGATGTTGGCCCCGGTGTTAGCAGTTTAAAGCCCGGTGATCACGTCATCCCGCTTTATACACCAGAGTGCCGCGAGTGCAATTTTTGTCTGCACCCAAAAACCAACCTGTGCCAGTCTATTCGCGAGACACAGGGCCGTGGCGTAATGCCCGATGGCAGCAGCCGCTTCTCGCTCGATGGTAAACCGATACTGCACTACATGGGGTGCTCTACTTTTTCCAACTATTCGGTAATGCCGGAAATAGCATTGGCTAAGGTGCGTGAGGACGCACCCTTCGACAAAATTTGCTATATCGGTTGCGGTGTAACCACTGGCATAGGTGCCGTTGCTTTTACGATGAAGGTGGAACCTGGCTCAACCGTTGCAGTCTGGGGTCTTGGGGGCATTGGTCTGAACGTGATCCAGGGCGCCAAGATGGTAGGCGCTTCGCGAATTATTGGCGTCGATATCAATCCCGATAAAGTCGGGCTGGCGAAAAAGTTTGGCATGACCGACTTCGTCAATCCAAAAGAGGTGGACGATGTGGTTGGTCATCTGGTTGAAATTACTGGCGGTGGCCTGGATTACACTTTCGAGTGCATTGGTAACGTCAACACCATGCGCCAGGCGCTGGAGGCCTGTCATAAAGGCTGGGGAGAAAGTTGCGTTATTGGTGTTGCCGGCGCGGGTCAGGAAATTTCCACACGGCCATTCCAACTGGTTACCGGTCGTAGCTGGAAAGGCACTGCTTTTGGTGGCGCTCGCGGCCGTACCGATGTGCCAAAAATCGTTGATTGGTACATGGACGGGCGTATCAATATCGATGACCTGATCACTCATACCATGCCATTGGACGATATTAATAAAGCGTTTGATTTGATGCATTCCGGCGAGAGTATTCGTTCGGTCGTCACTTACTAACGGAATTGATAATGGAAAAAATCGGCGAAAATATTTGTTTCGGTGGACGTCAATTGCGCTACTGCCATGCTTCCGAGGTATTGGGCTGCGAGATGAATTTCTCCATTTATCTGCCCCCACAGGCGGAGCAGGGCAAAGTGCCGGTGCTGTATTGGCTTTCCGGCTTGACCTGCACCGATGAAAATTTTGTGACCAAGGCAGGCGCGCAGCGATACGCCGCAGAACACGGTATTGCAATCGTTGCACCCGATACCAGTCCTCGCGGTGAGGGTGTGCCCGATGACCCGGAGGCCGCATGGGACTTTGGCCTGGGCGCCGGGTTCTACGTCAACGCCACGCAGTCGCCCTGGTCGCAGCATTACCGCATGTATGACTATGTGGTCACCGAGTTGCCAGCGCTGCTCAAGGCACAGTTCCCAGTGGATGAAGCACGGATGGCTATCTCAGGTCATTCCATGGGCGGTCATGGCGCATTGACTATCGCACTGAAAAACCCGGGGCGATTCAAGTCGGTATCTGCATTTTCCCCCATTTGCTCTCCCTTGCGTTGCCCGTGGGGCGAGAAGGCGCTGGGCATGTATCTGGGCGACGACCGCGCGACTTGGGCTGAGCACGACAGCTGTGCGCTGATGGCGCATGTTGAGGAAAAGTTACCTGCGTTGGTTGATCAGGGTGACGCAGATAATTTCCTGCAGGAGCAGCTTAAACCCGAGTTGTTGCAAGAGGTTGCCAATAGTGTTGGTTACCCTTTGGAGCTGAGGATGCAGCCTGGTTATGACCATAGCTACTTCTTCATCGCGAGCTTTATTGGTGAGCACATTGCGTTTCACGCATCGCACCTGTAGTTGGGTGGTGGGCGCCTGACGGCGTCCCCAAAATGAGCCATACTCAAATGAGTAAACGCTAGTATAGAGAGGCGCCATTGGACACTGAAAGATTGCTGGCACAGTTACTGTGTCAGTATGAAAATACACCTGGTGGTCTGTTGCCCCTGCTGCACGCAGTGCAGGAAGATCTGGGGTATGTACCCCCTGAATCAATTCCGGCTATAGCCGAGGTGATGAACCTGTCCGCGGCTGAAGTGCACGGTGTGATCAGTTTCTATCACGATCTGAAAACCAGCCCCGTTGGTCGTCATACTTTGCAGGTATGCGCGGCAGAATCCTGTCAGGCTGCGGGCGGCAGAACACTGGAGCATGCTGCTCAGGAACAGTTGGGAATAGGGTTTGGTGAAACCACCGATGACGGTTCGGTAACGCTTGAAAAAGTCTACTGCCTGGGCAATTGTGCCTGCTCACCATCGGTGCGTATCGATAATGAAACTTATGCTCGCCTGGATGCTACAGGCCTGACGGCGTTAATAGCGAACATTGGTCAGGGGGAGGGCGCATCATGAGCCAACGATTTTTTATACCTCGGGATACTACGGCAGTTGCTGTTGGCGCGAACGAAGTGGCCAATACGCTGGCAGCGGTGCTGTCAGAGCAAGTGAGTGAAGCCACCATTGTGCGCAACGGTTCCCGTGGCGCGTTTTGGCTAGAGCCCTTAATGGAAATTGAAACACAAGGGGAGCGCGTCGGATTTGGCCCGCTGTTCCCTGAAGATGTTGCTGATATTGTTGCACTGTCGCCTGCCGACCGCACCGAACATCCAAAGTATTTGGGGAAGCTCGAGGAGCACCCATGGTTTGCAGGACAGCAGCGTTTGACGTTCGCTCGTTCCGGGCTGGACGACCCGCTGTGTCTGGATGCTTATCTCTCGCGTCATGGCTTTGATGGCCTTGAGCATGCACTGCATTTGCCGCCAGAAGACATTGTCGACGAGGTGACGCGTTCTGGCTTGCGCGGTCGTGGGGGTGCTGCTTTCCCTGCGGGTATTAAGTGGAATACGGTGCTGCAGGCCGCTGGCGACAAAAAGTATATAGCCTGTAATGCAGACGAGGGTGATTCCGGCACCTTTGCCGATCGCCTGCTGATGGAGTCCGATCCCTATATGTTGATTGAGGGAATGACGATAGCGGGGCTCGCCGTAGGCGCACAACAAGGTTATATCTACCTGCGCTCCGAGTATCCTCACGCCTGGGAGGTTATGCACACTGCCATTGCCAAAGCCGAGGCGGCCGGTTACCTGGGAGAGGGCATCTGCGACAGTGATCGGCAATTCCATCTGGAGTTAAGACTGGGCGCGGGCTCTTATATTTGCGGTGAAGAAACCGCCATGCTGGAAAGTCTGGAAGGTCGTCGCGGGGTGGTAAGGGCAAAGCCGCCGTTGCCTGCGATTGAGGGCCTTTTTGGCAAGCCTACGGTAGTAAACAATGTTCTCACCCTGGCTGCTATCCCCACTATTATGGCGGGCGGTGCGGAGGCTTACGCCGCCCTGGGTCAAGGCCGTTCGCTGGGTACGATCACTTTACAACTGGCGGGCAACATTAAAAACGGTGGCCTGGTTGAAGTGCCTTATGGTGCGACTTTGCGAGCGATTCTGGATCAGTTTGGCGGCGGCACCCGTTCGGGTAGGCCGATCCGAGCGATACAGGTGGGTGGCCCATTGGGTGCCTATTTACCGGAGCCACTTTGGGACACTCCGCTAGACTATGAGGCCTTTGCCGCGGCTGGAGGCATGTTGGGTCACGGCGGTGTCGTGGTGTTTGATGACACCGTCGACATGGCACAGCAGGCACGTTTTGCAATGGCCTTTTGTGCCGAGGAATCCTGCGGTAAATGCACGCCCTGTCGAGTGGGGTCTGTTCGCGGTACCGAGGTAATGGATCGAATTATTGCCAGGGAATCACTCGATGAGAACATGGCTTTGTTGGATGACCTTTGCGAAACCATGGAATTGGGCTCGCTTTGTGCCATGGGTGGACTGACGCCAAATCCGGTGCGCAGTGCACTGCAATATTTTCCAGAAGACTTCGCCTGAGGCGGGAGAACACGATGCTGCAATATTACGAACCGGAAAAAGACTACGGCACGCCCCCGGTCCAATCTTCCGAAATGGTGTCGGCAAATATCGACGGTGTTTCTATAGAAGTGCCTGCGGGCACCTCGATAATGCGAGCCGCTGCTCTGGTGGGAATCAAAGTCCCCAAGCTTTGCGCCACCGATTCGATCGACGCCTTTGGCTCCTGTCGTATCTGCCTGGTTGAGATAGAGGGACGCAGAGGTTACCCCGCTTCCTGCACTACGCCGGTGGAGGAAGGGATGCAGGTGCAAACTCAAACGCCGAAGTTGGCTAAAATTCGCAATGGAGTGATGGAACTTTATATTTCGGACCACCCGCTGGATTGTTTGACCTGCCCGACCAACGGCGACTGTGAGTTACAGGACACTGCTGGCGAGGTTGGACTGCGCGAAGTGCGCTATGGTTTTGAAGGCGAAAACCATTTGGCTGCAGAGAAAGACGAATCCAATCCCTACTTCACGTTTGATCCTTCCAAATGCATCGTCTGTTCGCGCTGCGTGCGTGCCTGTGAGGAAACTCAGGGGACCTTCGCGCTGACCATTGAAGGCCGCGGCTTTGACTCCAAAGTCAGCGCCGGTGGCGTTGATTTCCTGAATTCTGAATGTGTATCCTGCGGCGCCTGTGTTGATGCCTGTCCAACGGCAACGCTCACTGAAAACAGTATTATTGAACACGGGAAACCCGAACATACGGTGCTGACAACCTGTGCTTATTGTGGCGTGGGCTGTGGCTTTCGCGCGGAGCTTAAGGGCGAGCAGGTAGTGCGAATGACGCCGTGGAAAGAGGGTAAAGCTAACGAGGGACACGCCTGCGTAAAGGGTCGCTTTGCCTTCGGCTACGCTACACACCCTGATCGTATTACATCGCCGATGATTCGAGACAGTATCGATGAACCCTGGCGTAAGGTGAGCTGGGATCAGGCAGTGAATTTCGCGGCGCAACGTTTCCGCAAAATTCAACAAGAGTACGGACGTAATAGTATCGGCGCTATTAGCTCCAGTCGCTGCACTAATGAAGAGGTCTATCTGATCCAGAAACTGGTGCGAGCGGGCTTCGGCAATAATAATGTTGATACCTGCGCCAGAGTTTGTCATTCGCCGACGGGTTTTGGCTTGAAGACTACGCTGGGTGAATCAGCAGGTACCCAGACCTTTGCGTCTGTGGCAAAGACAGATGTGGCAATCGTAATGGGCGCCAATCCCACCGAAGCGCACCCCGTGTTTGCCTCGAGGTTAAAACGGCGGCTGCGGGAGGGGGCCAAACTGATTGTGATTGACCCCCGCAAGATTGAGCTGGTGAGCTCGCCGCATATTCGTGCCGATTATCACTTGCCGGTTAACCCCGGAGCAAACGTCGCCCTGCTGAACGCTCTGGCGCATGTCATCGTTACTGAAAACCTTCACGACGCTGAGTTCATCGACCAGCGCTGTGAGTCAGAAGCGTTCAGTGAATGGCAGGCGTTCATTGCCGATGACAGTCAATCCCCTGAATCACTGGAACAGGCCACCGGCGTCGACCCACAAACCCTGCGTGAAGCTGCGCGTTTGTATGCCAGCGCGCCTAACGGTGCCATTTACTACGGTTTGGGTGTGACCGAGCACAGCCAGGGTTCCACTGCCGTCATGGGTATTGCTAATCTCGCCATGTTGACCGGTAATCTCGGTCGTGAGGGGGTCGGGGTCAATCCCATGCGCGGCCAGAACAATGTGCAGGGCTCTTGCGATATGGGCTCCTTTCCCCATGAATTGCCCGGTTACCGGCACTTGTCGGATGCTGCCACCCGCGCCCTGTTTGAAGCAGAATGGCAGGTGGATCTGGATCCGGAGCCTGGCATGCGGATTCCCAACATGTTCGATGCTGCGGTGGACGGACAATTCCGAGGGCTTTATTGCCAGGGTGAAGACGTGGCGCAGTCCGATCCTAATACGCACCACATTGAAGCAGCTCTCGGTGCACTGGATTGTTTGGTGGTGCAGGACATCTTCCTTAACGAAACGGCCAAGTTCGCCCATGTCTTTTTACCCGGCGCCTCTTTTCTTGAGAAAGACGGTACGTTTATTAATGCAGAGCGTCGGATTTCGTCAGTACGCAAAGTCATGTCGCCTCTGTCAGGTAAAGCGGATTGGGAGGCTACAATGGCCTTCGCCAATGCCCTGGGCTGTGATATGAATTACCAGCACCCTTCAGAGATCATGGATGAAATTGCCAAGCTGACGCCCACTTTCCATGGTGTCAGTTATTCCTTATTGGATGAACTTGGCAGTATTCAATGGCCTTGTAATGAGCTCGCCCCTGAGGGCACGCCGACCATGCACGTGGACGAATTTGTGCGCGGTAAAGGTTATTTTGCGGTTACCGAGTTCGTGCCTACGGAAGAACGAGCCAACAAGCGCTTTCCGTTGTTGCTCACTACCGGACGTATCCTCAGTCAATACAACGTCGGAGCGCAGACCCGTCGCACTGAAAATAGTACCTGGCATGAGGAGGACTTGCTGGAGATTCACTCCCATGACGCGCAGGAGCGAGGCATCAACGAAGGCGACTGGGTGGGAATTCAAAGCAGGGTAGGCACCACGGTGTTACACGCACATATTTCTGATCGGGTTAAGCCGGGAGTGATATACACCACGTTCCATCATCCGGTATCAGGCGCCAATGTGGTGACTACCGACAACTCGGACTGGGCAACTAACTGCCCTGAGTACAAGGTAACTGCCGTTCAGGTTAGCAAGGTTAATGAACCTTCTGCTTGGCAGGCGAGGCAGCAAAAGTTTGATCGCCGTCAGCATCAGCTGCTGAAACAGGCGACGGAGGATGCCTGATACTACCTTTGCCCTGTCGCGCAAGGTTTGGCGCCAGGGTCGTGTTAGCGAGGATTCGGACCAGGTTGTAGAAGAATCACCCGTAGCGCTGGTTTATAACGGTATATCCCACGCCGTAATGATGGCTACCCCTGCAGATCTGGCCGATCTGGCTTTGGGGTTCAGCTTATCCGAGGGCATTCTTGCTGACGCTGATCAATTAATTGGCCTGGATGTGGTGGCTAGAGATCAGGGAATCGAGGTGATCATGGAAATCAATGCTGAGCCTTTCGCTGCCCTCAAACAAAGGCGCAGAAACCTGACCGGTCGCACCGGCTGTGGGCTGTGTGGGGTGGAGTCTTTGGAACAGGCAATAACGCCGCCTCGCCAAGTTACTGCGGACGTGCGCCTGACCCACGAGGCGGTTCAACTTGGTTTGCAGGGGCTTGCCAGGGCCCAGGTGCTGAAAACAAAAACCGGTGGCGTTCATGGCGCCGTCTGGTGTGATGCAGCTGGCAGTATCCGGTTGGTACGCGAAGACGTAGGCAGGCATAACGCGTTGGATAAATTACTGGGCGCGATGGTGTCTGGAAAAGAAGGTCGAGAAGGCTTCGTTTTGCTGACCAGCAGATTGAGTTATGAAATGGTGGCAAAAGCGGCAGCTTGCAACGTGCCAGTGTTAGCGGCCGTGTCCGCACCCACCGCGCTTGCGGTAAAGCAGGCCGAGGCCGCCCAAATCACGCTCGTTGGATTTGTACAGACAGGCAGGCAGGTAATTTACAACGGCGAATTCAGATTTCAGGAGGCACAAGACTAATGTCGGGGCAACAGATCGAACATCTTGTCAGTATGGCGAACCAGATTGCATTGAACTTTGGTGAGAAGCGCAATCTAACAGAGGCAGCACGCAAGACTGGAGAGCATCTGGAAAAATTCTGGACTCGGGCTATGCGTGAAAAATTATCTATTGAAGCCGCGGACAGCGAGGTGCCTCTATCCCCCGCCGTCAACTTGATGCTGGAACAGCAGCGCGGCCAGATCGGGAGTTAATGTCTATGAATACGCGTTTTTTCAGTTTGATCAGCCTGGCGGCTGTTGTATTGCTTGTTGTTTCTCCGCCTTTGCTTGCCGACGCACCAGACCCCCAGATTCGTGTGAGTGGCCAGGCCGAAGTGAGTATTGCGCCGGATATGGCGCTGCTGCAACTTACAGTTATGCGCGAGGCAGATACTGCGCGTTTGGCATTGGATGCTAATTCCAGTGCAATGGCTGAGGTGTTAAAGGCTATGCGCGCTGGTGGTGTTGCGGAACGGGACTTGCAGACCAGTAATTTTTCAATTCAACCTCGTTACTTTTACCCTAAACCTCGCAGTGAAAAGCCACCGGAGTTAGCGGGTTATATTGTTCGAAACAGCCTTACTGTGACAGTCCGGGATTTGAAGGCATTGGGAAGCCTGTTGGATAAGTCGGTCAGCCTTGGCGTGAATGAAGGTGGAAATGTTAGCTTCACTAACGACGACCCCTCCGCAGCAGTCGCAACAGCCCGCGCCGGTGCTGTGAAAGACGCCATGGCCAAAGCGCGCACCTTGGCTGATGCCGCGGGCGTGGTACTGGGAGATGTCAGGGAAATTTCTGAACAAACTCACATGCCGCAGCCGCGACATTATCGCTCTGGGAAAATGATGATGAGTGAGGCGGCCGATGCGGTCCCGATGATGGCAGGTGAAAACAGCTATCAGGTGTTGGTGCACATGAGTTTTTCTATTGATCAGTAGGCTCTCGCACAGCACTGTTGATTCATGTTTCGCGCCAACCGGTGGGATCAGGATAGTGCAGTGGCTGGAAAGGGTGGCTTTAGCCGCCCTTTTTTATGTCCCGGGTTCAAGCGTCGTGAACTGTGGCTTTGATAGTTCCATTTAAGAATGAATATGCTAAATTGCCATCATAAGGCCGCAAATTCGGAGTCAACATGCGCTGGGATGATATAGACAAGCAGGTGTGCTCGGTAGCCCGCTCACTCTCGGTCGTGGGAGAGCGTTGGACTATGCTGATTATTCGGGACGCGTTTCTGGGTACGCGACGATTTGACCAGTTTCAAAGCAACCTGGGCATTACCAGGCATCGCCTATCAGAGCGATTAGGCAAACTGGTGGATGCTGGTGTGTTGGTGAAAGTGCCCTATAACGAGCGCCCCCTGCGTCATGAATATCGACTTACTCGTAAGGGACTGGGGCTTTATCCGGTGCTAATGAGCCTGGCTCACTGGGGCGACGAATGGATGGACAAGGGAGAGGGCGCTCCGCTGGAATACGTGCATCAAAACTGCGGTCAGAAGACCCAGCCCACGTTGACGTGCAGCGAGTGCCACGAGCCACTGCGGCCTGAAGAGGTGACTCCCAGACTGGGGTCGGCACTCAAGGAATTGGCAGAACGCTTGCGAGTAGAGGGCGAGACCTTCGACGAGATTCCGCCGTTGCTGCGACGTTCTGTGTAATCGTTGTCCAGCCGTCTAGTCAGCATATATTCGACTAACCCTGTTCCGAATTACGGACTTCCCGCCTTATTAATCGTATGAAATAGTTACGTTAGCTGCCACCGCAAGGCCTGTGTTTAAGGTATAGAATCGCAGGCCTAATAAGTTTGTCACCGCAAATTTTGTTCACGCGAGGGATCACTACAATGCAAAACTTCAAGCAAGCGGCGATGGCTGCAGCCGTACTTTCAGTCTTATCTTCAGGGGCAAATGCCCAGTTGGAAGAGGTTATCGTCACTGCCTCCAAGCGGGTTGAGAGTCTGCAAGACGTCTCTATGAGTATCTCAGCTATTTCAGGCGAGTCGATTACTCGCCTGGGTGCTGCAGATTTCAATGATTTGGCAGCTTCTGTTCCGTCACTGTCTTTACGTTCGTCCGGTCCCGGCCGCACCAAGCTGAATATTCGTGGAATATCTGCAGCCACCGGCGTAGCGCCAACCGTCAGTTTCTATATCGATGAAATGCCAATTTCGACGATCTCATCCGGTTCCTCGACTTCTTTTGCTCAAACCATCGTGGACCCAAAGCTTTATGATCTGCAGCAGGTGGAAGTTCTGCGCGGCCCACAGGGGACCTTGTACGGATCCAGTTCGATGGGTGGTACGGTTCGACTGATAACGGGCCAGCCGCTCGTAGGCGAATCAGAGGGCAGCGTTAATGCTGAACTCTCAGATACCAAAGAAGGCGGCATGAACTATGTTCTCAATGGCATGTATAACGCCCCCGTGAGTGATAACGGTGCATTGCGTGTGGTTGGTTCCTTTACAGATCGAAGCGGCTTTATTGACAGAGTAGATCGTGAGACAGGTGAGACGTTTGACGATGAGGTCAATTCAGAGGAATCGACTGCGTTGCGCGTTGCCTACCGGCATGAGTTTGATAACGCTTACATTCAGCCTTTTGTGTTCTACCAGAAAAATGAGATGGATGGAAAGCCAAGCTATGACGGCCCCAATGACGAGTTTCTTCAAGTCCGCGAGTTCGACGCAGCAGAACCGTTTGAGGATGAATTCACAATGTTTAACCTGACCTATGGTCAGGATTTCGAATCTATGGCTCTGGTGGCAAGTCTGTCCCAGCTCAATCGCGAGCTCGAAAATGTTGAAGATCTTACAGACCAGACTTTTGCTGCAGTTGGTCAGGGCAGTGAAGCCGTCTATGCCGATGAGTCAGTGGATTTGGACGACCTGACTTTTGAGGCGAGGTTGAGCTCAACCACTGATAATTCGCTGCAGTGGCTTGCCGGCGTATTTTATAAAGACGCGACAGCTGACTCTGGCTATCGTATGCAGCGCGGCTTTGACATTAACCTTTCTCCCTTTGGTCTCGCTAATACCCAGGATGAGAAGAGCTATAAAGAATATGCTGTGTTCGGTGAGCTTGGCATGGATATTGGCGAACGATTCACTTTGACCGTAGGCGGACGCTACCTGGATTACGACTTCGATCAGTACAAGGAAGATTGGGGTTTTGTCTATGATGGCGCCAATGGCGGAACAGACAGGGATCAGGCGAATATTCTTGACCTCTCGGTGTCTGACGATGACGTTCATGGCAAGGTCACGGGTACATTCCATGTGACTGATGTGAGTCAAGTGTACGCGACCGTCTCGAACGGGTCGCGCCCCGGCGGCGGTAATCGTTCGGTACCTCGCAGCACTAATCCAGCGGAGACAACAGCCTACGCCTGTAACCAGGATCTGAACGAATTAGGAATTTCCGGTAGCCCCGATTCCTATGAAGGTGATGAGGTTGTTAATACAGAATTGGGTTGGAAAACCATGATTGGAGACAGCCTGCGCTTCAACGGCGCTGTTTACCAAATGCAGTGGGACGATATCCAACAAGTTGTTAACACGAGTGGCGAGTGTGGCTTTAACTTCACTACCAATATTGGCGAAGCTGAATCTCGCGGTGTCGAGATGGAGTTGGCGGCGTCTATTACTGACAATCTGAATCTAAACATGGGTGTAGGTTATACGGATGCCGAGTTTAAAGATGATGTGCCTCAGGCCGGCATAGAGTCTGGCGATTTGTTGGCCGATGTTCCTGAGTGGACCTACAACATCTCGCTGGATTGGACGATTCCAATCAAAAGTGGCGAAGTGTTCACTGTATTAAGCTACAGCTATGTTGATGAGACGCTTGAATTGGCAGGCCAGCCCGGTGACGACCTGACTGACAATGGCATTATTTCGGGTAACGTAAAGCCCGATTATGAGATTGTTGACTTACGCGTCGGCTATACCAGTGATGGCGACTGGGAGGCGGTGCTGTTTGTCGACAACCTGATGGATGAGGAAGCTATTTATACCTACAGCGATGTGCTGGCATTTAATATTCCAGCTTATGATCGCACGGTACGCAATCGTCCGCGCACCTATGGCGTGTCAGTTAGCTATAGCTTCTGATAAACGCTGGCACAAAAAGGGCCCTGCACGTGAGTGTAGGGCCTTTTTTAAGGTTATAGTGAGGTAGGACGACAATAAGAATATAAGCACGAGGAAATACATGAAAGTGAAAGAGTTGGGTCTGGTGCCACAGATATTAATTGGTGTCACTCTGGGTGCACTTACCGGTGTATTGTTTCCCGAGCTCGGAAAGACACTGGGCCTATTCGGCCAGCTCTTCGTAGGTATGCTTAAAGCAGTGGCACCCTTGCTGGTGTTGGTGTTGGTGATGTCGGCTATTGCCAACCGTCATGAAACCGGTAGCGATGGTCGGAAAACGCTGGTGGTTTTGTGCCTCTATCTGATCGGTATGGTGAGTGCGGCGTTAGTGGCGTTGCTCCTCAGCCAGCTGTTTCCTCAAACGATCGCGCTGACCGGAGCTGCTGATGGTGCGCCGCCTGATGCTGTCGGTTCGGTGTTAACCGATGTTCTATTTAAGTTGATCGACAATCCTATTAATGCGCTCTTAACTGGTAATTTTCTTGGATGCCTTAGCTGGGCGGTTCTGTTGGGTGTCAGTTTTCGCGCTGCCCCGGCTCCCTTTAAACAAAATTTACAGGTGTTGGCCGATGGCGTCAGCCAGATTGTGCGCTATGTGATTCGTCTGGCTCCTATTGGCATCTTTGGCCTGGTTTGCGTCACCGTGGCGACAGTTGGCGTCGAGGCCCTGGCGAATTATGCAAACCTGGCGGTGTTACTGGTAGCGGCAATGCTGGTGATGGCGCTATTTGTAAATCCTTTATTGGTCTTTTTGCTGACGCGCAGTAATCCATATCCGATAGTGTTTCGCTGCCTCGAGGAGTCGGGGATTACCGCGTTCTTCACCCGTAGTTCGGCAGCCAATATTCCGGTGAACCTTAACCTGGCCAAAAAGCTAGGGATAAGTGAGGAACTTTATACAGTTACGATCCCGGTGGGCGCTACGGTAAACATGTCTGGTGCGGCGATAACGATCACAACACTAACCCTGGCGGCGGCGAATACTCTTGGTATTGAGGTTTCGCTGGCTACCGCGCTTTTGCTGTGCGTGATTAGCGCGCTGTCTGCCTGCGGGGCCAGCGGCGTTCCCTCGGGCAGTCTTTTGCTAATTCCCTTGGCGTGCTCTCTGTTTGGGATACCTCTTGACGTGTCCATGCAGGTGGTCGCGGTCGGCTTTATCATCAGTGTCATTCAAGACTCTGCAGAGACCGCTCTAAATTCCAGCACCGATGTGGTCTACAGTTATGCGGTCGATCGTTGGAGAAAAAGCGAGACGCAGGTCTCTCAACCTCAAGGCAGTTGAGATCTCACTTCCGCTAATTGCGCGCAGAGATCGGCTGCGCCCAGGGCAATGCGGGCAGTCGGTCTCTGGATGATATCAGGGTGGATGTGGAGTAGGGCATCTCGCTTGACGGCGTGCAGGCTGTCATAGCGTTTCCAGTCGTCAAGCCATTCCGGTCGAGCTACGCCCATGCCACTGGCTACGATCGCGTCTGGGTTAATGTCCAGAACTGACTCCAGGCTGATTCGCGGAGCGAGCTGGGTTTCTGCAGCAAACACATTGCTTCCCCCGCAGAGGTCTATGACGTGGCTAATCATGTGTTGACCATTGATAGTCTGTAGCGGTTTATTCCATATCTGATAGAACACAGTCAGAGGTAGCTGGTTTTGATGCAGCACGCTTAATTCCTCAATCGTATTTTCAAATGCTGTCGCGTTCAATTCGGCCTCTGCTTCAGTCCCTGCAAGCACGCCAAAGTCGCGGATACTGTCGGCGATATCCTCCAGTTCCCTGGGTTCGCTGACGTAAACTTTAATCCCGAGACGCTCCAGCTGTGATCGAGCGGCGGTGCCATTGCCTGAGCCCCATAACACGACCAAATCGGGATCCATTGCCACTACGGTCTCCAGACTCCAGGCATAAGCGCTCCCGACTTGCGGAATAGACCTGGCCTGCACAGGATGGTCACTATAGTTAACGACCCCTATCAGCTTATCTCCCGCACCTGCGCTAAACAGGTTTTCCACAATATGCGGAGCGAGACCGATAATAGTCTCGGCTGGCTTAGCCAGAGTAACTTCGCGGCCGATAGAGTCAGTGACTTGTGGGCCTGCTAGACCGACACTGCTAAAGACGAGCGCAAGTATAAGACCGGACAGGCGCTGCATTAGACGTGGACAACCAGGGGCGAGTTGTTCTCAGGGTGGCGCTGTACCAAGACACTGACATTAAAAATCCGTTGGAACATTGTTGGAGTAAGCACTTCCTCGGGTGTGCCGTAACTGTGTTGCGTTCCCTGATGCATGACTAGCAGCTGATTCGCGTGGGCTGAAAGCAGATTGAAATCGTGGGTTGCCAAGATAATTGTGCAACCTGTTTTTGCCAGTGTGGCAACGAGGTCTAGAACCATCCGTTGATGTGATAAATCCAGAGCAGAGTTGGGTTCGTCCAGCAGCAGCAGTCTGGTGGGGGCATCCTCTTCTCGCCAAACCTGAGCTACTGCTCGCGCCAGCTGTACGCGCTGTTTTTCGCCTCCAGAGAGCTGGGTGTAGGGGCGATGTCGAAGTTCCGTGGTGTCGGTCGCAGTCATTACCTCTTGTAAGACTTCTTTGTCACACAGGTTGCCCGAAGCATGGGGAGTTCGGCCTAATAGGATGACCTCTTCCACGGTGAAGGGGAAATTCAGGGCGGCGCTCTGAACCTGCATTGCCAGGGCGCGAGCTCGGACTAATAACGGCCAATCTTTAAGCGGCGTTCCATTGAGATACAGCTCACCGGAGGTGCAGGGTATGCCGCCGGCAATGCAGTGCAACAGGCTGCTCTTTCCGGCGCCATTGGGGCCCATCAAACCCAGTACTTGTCCTGCCTTCAAATTGAAGGAAATGTCTTGTAGTAGTGGGCTGCCATAAGGGGCAGCACAGACCGAATTTAGTGATAGCACATTCACTACTGCATTCCGTAATCGCTGCGGCGATGCAGGAGCGAGATAAAAAATGGCACGCCTATACAGGCGGTAACGATGCCAACGGGCAACTCTGTTGGCGCAATCACGGTGCGGGCGACGATGTCCGCACAGACAAGTAATATGGCTCCTGCCAACGCAGACGCCGGCAATAAATAGCGGTGATCCGGGCCAATTAGCAGACGCACGATATGGGGAATCACCAAGCCTATAAAAGCGATGGTTCCTGCCAGTGCAACCGAGGTGCCCACAGCAACGGCAACGACAACGACAATCCAGGTCTTGGTTTTTTCCACATCTACGCCCAGATAACGGGCTTCTGACTCCCCCAGCAACAGCGCATTAAGAGCGGTTGCATAGCGTGGCAGGGTTAAGACAACGAGTAGGCATACCGCCAGGGCAGCGGTAACCCGCTGGTAATCTGCGCCGTCTAGTCCCCCCATGCGCCACAAGCTGATACGCCTGAGTATTTCATTGGAAGAGAATAGCTCCAGAATGCTATTCATCGCGCCCGCCAGAGCAGTAATCGCGATACCTGCCAATAACATAGTGGCTACCGAGGTGCCCTGTTCGGAATTCGCTAAGCGATAAACAATGATTACCGCCAGCATGCCGCCAACGAAGGCGCCCACTGAAATCAATCCGAGACCTCCCAGGCCGGTAATCCAGCTACCCGCGCTGGCGATCATTATACTGGCGCCCAAAGATGCACCGGCGGTCACACCGATGAGTGAAGGGTCTGCCAGCGGATTGCGAAAAATACCCTGCATAGCAGCGCCGCTGATGCCGAGCATCGCGCCGACGATTGCCGCCAGTAAGGCTCGAGGCAGCCGAATCTGCCCGATGATAACGGACGCCCGGTCTCCCGATTGCTGGAGCAACTGTGTCAGCGCCTGCAGGCTTTCTTCTAAACCGAGGCTGACACTGCCCCAGGCCAATGCTCCCAGTAATGACAAGGGCAGCAGCAATAACAAAATGACCAGTAGTCTTTTTGCCGTGATTTCGCGGCCAATGATCATGCGGCATCGAACCACTGGGGGAACAGTTGGGTAACTTTATCGCTGGTTGGCTTGAGCAGAACGGGGTTCATATCGGCCTGGGCGGGGACCCCGGGCGCTTTGGCCTGTGAAGCCTGGCTGCGAGCGACTTTTCCGTCTTGCGGGGTCACTGCGCTGTTAAGTAAGCTATTTTGAGATCTGAATGGAGCTGGACTAACGCTCCGTCGAAAAAGTATGCGATACAAGCTTGCCCCCAGTGCGCTCTTTCCAGCACCCGACGTCGTTGCCTGTATCATTAGTGCTGCGGGCACAGTCAGTAGTCCACGCCCAGCCTGGCTTTCACACCCGCCTGAAAGGCGTGTTTTATTTCTTTTACCTCAGATACAGTATCCATCAGCTGCTGCAGTGCGGACCCGCCACCGCGGCCGGTAACGACTACGCTCTGGTTGCGAGGACGGTTGGCAATGGCTTCAAGTATTGTTTCCTCTGGCAAGTATTTGTAGGCCAGCATGTAGGTTATCTCGTCGAGCACAACCAGATCGTAACTCGGGTCGTCCAGCATGGGACGGGCCACCGCCCAGGTGTCTTGGGCTGCCTTGATGTCGCCTTCCCGGTCCTGGGTGTCCCAGGTAAAACCGGTGCCCATCTGGTAAAAGTCGACCTCCGGACAGTGATTCTTGAGATAAATTTCTTCACCGGACAGCTGCTGCCCTTTGATAAATTGAATGACGCCGACTTTATGGCCGTAGCCCAGTGCCCGCATTACCATGCCAAAGGCTGAACTGGACTTGCCTTTGCCGTTACCGGTTAGCAGAATCGAAACACCGCGCTCTTCGTCAGCGGCTTCAATATTGGAGTCGACTTTGGCCTTTTGTTTCTCCATGGAGGCTTTGTGTCGGGCGTTCTTTTTTTCGTCGTTCATGCTAGTCCTCAATATGGCCTGTTTGCTGGCAATCGAGGGAGGGAATCAGGGAACGCGATAGCGAAATCGAGCAGCCTTTAATGAAGCCCTCCGCCTCATCGGTGCAAAGTCCAGGCAGGTATCGGGCTTACAGTCATTGACTGTATACCGTTGCGGGGGCAGCGGTGGTATCTCACCACACTTCCCATTTAACCCGCCCCTCAGTTAGTCCTGTGGCGGGCACCTGGCATGGGCTGGATTGTGGGCGCGAGCCTGGTCTTTGTCAATCTGAAGGTATCTGAAAGCACTGCATAATGTCGTAGAATGCAAAGCCCATGCGTTGTGAGAAATCGATTGTGACAGTATCAGAAGTTCAGCGAGAACAAGTGGCCAGGCTATTGGGCCGCAAGCCTCGTGGTTTGGAAGATGTACCTGTCTTGGGACCCGACGGGCAACCCAGGGTGATACGTGTAGCGTCATTGGTAAACGAGAAGCCTTTTCCAACACTATTCTGGTTGGTGGACCCAGACTTGAACTATCGGATCGATGGTGAGGAGGCAAACGGATTGATTGCCCTGATGCAGGCTAAAATCAATGACAGCCTCGAGCTCAAGTCTGCTATGGTTGAAGATCACAAGTGCTACATCGCACTTCGTGACAGTTACATATCTGAAGAAGAGCGAGGGCATATTGAGCGCCTGGGCTTCACCGATGTATTCCAGTTAAAGGGCGTAGGCGGCATCGCAGACTATACTCGCATACGCTGCCTGCATACCTGGTATGCGGCGCATCTAGTGACTGCAAATACAGTGGGCAAGTTGCTGGATGAACATTGGCGACAAAATCTGGACTCGTCTTGTCATTAATGACGCAGGATTTATTGTAATTTGTGGTGATCGCTAACTTATAGGGTGTCTTATGTTTGTTCGCATGTCGGTTGTTGTTTTGCTCGCTTTGGTTCTCGGTGCTTGCGGTGACGCGAGCACGGTTGGCAATGAAGCGGTAAGCCGCAGTCTCAAGCCTGCCGACGCTGAACTGGCCAGTATTTATAACCGCAGCTGTCGCAGTTGTCATACGGTCGCGGGAACGGGGTCCCCGCTCACGGGTGACAAGATTGCATGGGCTCCGCGCATGGAAAAGGGTATCAACACACTGCTGGATAATGTGGTTAATGGCTATGGTGGAATGCCGCCCCTTGGGCTTTGTATGGACTGTGATGCTGACCAGTTCGAGGCGTTGATCGTGTTCATGGCGACAGGGCAATAGCAATGCTGAATCGACGCAACCTGATTGCGGCAATGGGTGGACTCGCATTGGCGAGTCGCTACGGTGTACTTCCTGCAATGGCTGCAGAGAAACGTCGCCTACCATGGCGCAATTGGTCGGGTTCCCAGCAATGTCTGCCTCAGTCGCGTATTGCGCCCGCAAGCCTGGCCGAACTGCAGGAGCTGGTGGCAAGTACCGAGGGAATTATTCGCCCGGTTGGCGCTGGGCATTCCTTCTCTCCTTTGGTTCCAACGGATGACACCCTGGTTTCCTTATCTCGATTGGGTGGCGTGAGTGATGCCGATAGTGCGACGCTGCAGGCCACAATTGGCGGAGGCACACGCTTGGGGGATATAGGGCAGCCGCTGCAAGATGCAGGTCAGGCATTGATTAACATGCCTGACATCGACGAGCAGACGCTCGCAGGCAGTTTGGCGACTGCAACCCATGGTACGGGCGCTGGGTTGGGTTGCATGTCTACCTTTGTAAAGGGTCTACAAATTGTCAACGCCCGCGGCGAACTGGTGGATTGTGATGCGCGCAACAAGCCTGAATTGTTTCAGGCGGCCAAAGTTTCGTTGGGCAGCCTGGGTTTGATCACCCAGGTCCGAATGCAAAGCGTGGAGCCCTATCGACTGCGTCGCGAAACCGTGTGGATGGAATTTGAAGAAATGTTGGAAAATGCCGACAGCATGGCTGACCAGCATCGAAACTTCGAGTTTTACTACGTGCCGTTTTCCGGTATGGGTTTCACCGACGTTCATGACCTCACCGACGAGCCTGTGGGTACCACTGGCAAGAATGACCCCAACGAAGGGGCAATGGAACTTAAGATGCTGCGGGATTGGTTGGAGTGGTCACCCACCCTGCGGCGATTGGTTCTGGGCTCCTATGCCAGCACTATCCCCGATGAGATCACCATTGGTAACTCCTGGAAAAACTATGCCAATGAACGCAACGTGCGTTTCAATGAGATGGAGTATCACCTGCCGCGAGAGTCGGGCTTAAAGGCATTAAGAGAAATCGTTGCAACGCTTGAAAGCAGTCATCATGAGGTGTTTTTCCCCATTGAAGTTCGCTATGTCAAAGGGGACGATATCTGGCTTAGCCCGTTCTATCAGCAGGACTCTATGTCAATCGCGGTACATCGTTACTTTGAAGAGGATTACAAACCCTACTTCAAAACACTGGAACCGATATTTAGAAAATATGGCGGCAGGCCGCATTGGGGAAAACTGAACAGTCTGGGCAGCGCCGACTTCAAGGAATTGTATCCACACTGGAATGACTTCGCTGAGGTGCGTGCCCAAATGGACCCAACAGGACGCTTTCTTAATCCGTACCTGCGTGATTTGTTTATGGGCGAGACCGGCTGATGAAGCGACGTAGCGTGCTGCTTGGAGCGGCCGGATTGGCGGGTGCCGGGTGGTTGCTGCGTCCCACAGATACGGGAGAGAACCACGCGCCGTATTTTCAAGCGCTAAGCGAAGGTCTGGGTCAGCAGGGCAGGGCGGTGCCTACCCTGGTTATAGACCGCACCGCATTGCATGAAAATATAGCGACCTTAAAGCGCCATATTGATGATCGCTTTGCCTATCGTATTGTGGCTAAGTCGCTTCCGTCCCTGCCGCTGCTAGAAGAGGTGATGAAATACTCGGGCAGTAATCGACTGATGTTGTTCAACCAGCCATTTATTAATCAGGTGGCGGTGGCTTTTCCAGAAGCAGATGTTCTACTCGGTAAACCGATGCCCGTCGCTGCGGCAAGAAGTTTTTATGCAGAATATTCGGGTGGGCCGTTCACTGCTTCCCAACAATTACACTGGCTGCTGGATACACCTGAGCGCGTTAAGCAATATGCTGCTCTGGCGTCGGAGTTGGGTGAGACCCTGTCCATTTGTATTGAGCTGGATGTGGGGTTGCACAGAGGTGGAGTCAGTAATGATTCTGACTTTCTTGAGATGTTGACGCTGCTGCAGGATTCGGAGCATTTAAAGTTTCGCGGACTCATGGGTTACGAACCGCACATTGTGAAAGTGCCGGGCAACCCGGAAACCTATCGAGATGCTTCGATGGCTGCTTATAGCCACTATCTTGAACTGGCTCGCAATACTTTGGCCGCGGATTGGCCAGTGGCTCCCATCCTGAATGCAGCGGGGAGCCCTACCTATCAGCTATATGATCGCGGTGACTATCCGTTCAATGAATTGGCAGCGGGTTCGTGCCTGGTGAAGCCTTCTGACTTCGATCTGCCCTCGCTGGAAGATCATATTGCTGCCAGCTACATCGCTGCCCCGGTGCTTAAACGGCTTGAGCAAACACGTATTCCAGGGATTGATCTGGGCACGTTGCAGGCTATGTGGAACCCAAATCGCGAGCGTGCGTTTTTCACCTATGGTGGCTATTGGAAAGCAGAACCGGTCTCTCCCCGAGGCCTGAGTACCAATCCGCTGTACGGTCGTTCAACGAATCAAGAGCTGTTTAATGGTTCCAGCAGTGTTGATCTGCAGCCTGATGACTGGGTGTTTCTGCGCCCTACGCAGAGTGAGTTTGTGTTTTTACAGTTTGGTGATATCGCCGTTTATGAAGCGGGTCGCGTGACCGAACAGTGGCCAGTGTTCATGACCGAGGCCTGAATTTGGGCCTTGCGGTCCCCGCCAGTGCATGTGAGCTTTAACCTGTGCATCCCTGACGAACAAAGAGCCCCGGCGCCAGCGTTGCGCGGCTCAAAGTATCTCAATGAAGCCTATCGGCAGCAATTGATCTTGGGTAATAGTAATACCCTCTAATGCCAAGAGATTATGCCGGTGTTATATTGTCCGCCTTTTTTAGAGGGTTATCCCTCTTAGCTAAAGCCACAGAAAGGTTTATTGAATATGACTGCCAATACAGACGATCTCCGGATTCAGAAAACCAAGGAGCTGATGTCTCCTGAGCAATTAATTGGAGACATTGGTGTTAGTGATGCTGCTGCCTCTGTCGTCGCCAACGCGCGGCGAAGCATACACAACATACTTACTGGCGAAGATGATCGCCTGCTGGTTATCGTGGGCCCCTGTTCTATCCATGACCCGGATGCCGCGCGAGAATATGCAGGAAAATTAAAGGCGGCAGCCGACGCGGTTGCCGACGATGTATTCGTGGTGATGCGAGTGTACTTTGAAAAACCACGCACCACGGTGGGCTGGAAAGGCCTGATAAACGACCCCGATCTGAACAATACATTTCAAATCAGCAAAGGTTTGCACCTCGCGCGGAAGCTTCTCGCTGACCTTGCAGACATGGGGCTGCCGACCGGCACTGAATACCTGGACTTGATCAGCCCGCAGTATTACGCGGACTTGATCTCCTGGGGGGCTATTGGCGCGCGCACTACCGAGAGTCAGACTCATCGGGAACTGGCGTCCGGCCTTTCTTGCCCCGTCGGCTTTAAGAACGCTACAGACGGCGATATTCAGGTCGCTGTCGATGCTATTAACTCAGCCTCACAGCCTCACAACTTCTTATCGGTGACCAAGCAGGGACACTCGGCAATTTTTCAGACTGCTGGCAATGAGGACTGCCATATTATTCTCCGCGGAGGCAGGCACCCTAATTACGATATGTTCTCAGTCGATGACGCCAGTAATATGTTGACTAAGGGAGGCCTGGCCGCACGAATCATGATTGATGCCTCCCATGCCAATAGTCGAAAAATTCCCGCTCGCCAGCTGGATGTAGCCTCAGATATCGCTACACAGGTGGCTCGGGGTAACAACAATATTTTCGGCATAATGCTTGAAAGTAATCTGGTAGAGGGTCGCCAGGACGTAGTGTCGGGGCAGCCACTAACTTACGGGCAGAGTATCACTGACGCTTGCGTTAACTGGGATGATACCCAGTCATTGCTGCTGGAACTGGCCACTGCGGTGCAACTGCGTCGCGGTTAGCGCCTGCGAGCTCGTTCTTTGGCCGCAGTCATTTGGTCCAGGTAAGTCAGCATCTCCATGGTATTCGTATCCGGATCGAGAATCCTTGACTTGTATACATCAAATACCAGTTGCTGTACTTCGGCGTTGTCAGGCCTCGCGTAAAATAGCCAGTCAGTGAGGTGCGATGCAAGCCGAATATCCTGATTAATCAGTTTGCGAGCATAGCTGGCGATTGCCGGGATGTTGCCGCCAGCCAGTTCGATAATCATATTGCCCTGCTGCTCCATAGAGGCGGGGGTCCAGTTTGAGGGAATATCATCCCACCAGCCGGTGTACTTCTTGATCACCATTTTGGAAATGTCGTTGGGGGTGACGTACTGCACGTTAAGGCTGGGGTGATTGGCCAGGTGCTCCGGTAGTTGTACGGAGCCAAAAATCTGTTCCTTACGCTTGCCTGCGTTGAGTCCATCAATCGTGTGGTCGACGATGTAGTCGAAAGCCTCTGCCAGCGCCAGGAAGTTCTCTTGAATGACTGCAGGTTCAGTAATTTCTTTACCGTGAGCTGGTAGCAGAATTTGTGGATTCAGTGCAGCCATTTCCTTCATAGCCACAGACCATTCTTCGACATGGCGTTGTGAGCGCTTGCCATTCCCTGCGTTGGGGAGGAACCCCTGGTAGTAGTCGGCGCTGGCGAGCGCCTTACGGCCGGGGACCCAAACGTAAAGCTGATCGTCAGTTTCTCCCTTGTGATGTTGCAGTATAAAGGTTTCGTCACCGACTTCGATTTCAAGTCGGTCAGTGAAATAGCGGGTAGGCCATACCAGGTCAGAGGTGGAGGCGGGCAGCTGATCTTCCGGCTGACTCATGTATCTGGCCAGTGAGCCTCGCAGTCGAATATAACGATTGAAGCGAGGTTTGAGTAAATCGTGTGCGATTATCTGCGGTGTTTCTCCGGCTTCTATAATCGCCCAGGTACCGTAAGCGTGATCAACATGTCCATGAGAATATATGACGGTGTGGATGGGCTTGTCTGTTACTGAACGTATGGCATCGAGAACGGCAGGGCCTGCAGGCCCCATGCCGGCATCGACCAACACGACACCTTCCTCGGTGACAAAAAATGCCGCGTTTACGATGGGCATTCGAATCAGGTAGCTGCCAGGGCCGACTTCAACAACATGGGTTTTCTTGCGTACGTCCTCAATGGCAGATTTGGTGCGACCGAACATATTTTGCGCTGCTTCGATTGAGTATTCGCCACCGAAAGAACCGCCTTCCATCAGGCGGCTGATGATTTCGGGGTTTTCTGCTAAAACCATGGTGCGGGTTTTAACGCCGGCTGAATTCCCAACCACTTCAACAGCGGCCGTTCTGGCCTTATTTGCTGTATCCCGAGCGACGGTGGCGATATCAGTATCTGAAAGCAGCATTCCAATCAAAAGTGAGAGGGCGGCCACAAGGCAATAGCTCAACAGATTTTTCACGTAATTCTCCAGAAATTTTCCAGCATTTTATCGGTCAGGTGGGTGTTTGATAAATGGCCATTCGGGCCGAATTATGCCGGCTGGACTGTACCTACAAAAAAGGGCAACCCTGGGGCTGCCCTTCAGTAATCATCCGGCATTATGCCTAGAAATTGTAACGGGCAGTGACACCAATAGTGCGCGCGGCCTGGATGTTGGACTGGGTGTAAGACCCCCCGCTAGCGTCAATATCATAGGAGTCCGGTCCCTGTTCAAAGTTGACTTCATCGGAATCAAGCAGGTTTTTGGCCCAGAGAGAAATGTCCCAGGTGAAGTCACTGCTGCGCAGTCCCGTATAGACATTGATCACCTGCGTGTCTTCGAACGTGGCTCTGGTGTTGCCAATACCTGCTGATGCAGTAGTGTTCTCGCGCTCATCGGTGTATTTGTACAAACCGCGTATGTACCATTCGGTGGATGAGAACGAAACAAAGAACTCCGAGTTGAGGCTGACGGTGAGCTCAGGCTCTCCACCAAGGCTGTCACCGCCAATATCACAAGAGCCTAGAATCTCGCCGGGCTCGCGTTCGTTGCAAGGTGCTTGAGCGCCATCGTCCCATTCGCCTTTGGTGTAGGAAAATGCGCCGCCGGCGATCCAGTTCTCTGTTAGCAAGTACTGGCCTTCCAGCTCTATCCCCCAGATCGACGCATCGCCGTTATAGATGAGCCCGCCTGATATATCCTGCGGTGCGCCATTGTCGTCGATAACTTGCACGCCGCGGACAAAGCCCAGATAGCCATCGAAGTCTTGATAGTAGAGGGCGCCGTTGAGTGTGCCCCGTCCATCCATATAACGCCCTTTAAATCCAATTTCCAGTGAGTCACTGGTTTCTTCATCATGAATTAAGTCGCCCTCGCCGTTGGGGAGGAAAGCAACATTGGGTGTCGGGTTAATCGATGTGCCACTGGGGCGATAGCCTCTGTTATACGCACCGTAAACAGTGGTGTTATCTGTCCATTCGTAGCGCAGCGTCAACGAGCCGGTTACTGCATCTTCCAGTGTTTGCTCAAACTCATCGCTGACTCCCTCAATCGGGAAAGTCTCGGCGATGCCTGCTTCAATCGCTGGGAGGGCCGGAAGAAGGAAGTCTGGTACATAGTTCAAATCGCCGAAAAACACATCTGCTCGTCTGAAAGAATCGTAATCCGTGTAACGTAAGCCTGCTTCCAGACTCACGTTATCTGTCAGGTAAAACGTATTGTGGGTGAACAGCGCCCATTCGGTCCTGTCGACTGGAATGACCCCGAATGAATAGAATGAGATTCCTCCGAAGACTGCTGTATTGGCAAGAAAACTGGTGTCTGTTTGCTGATCGAGGTAAAAGGCGCCCACCATCCAATCCCAGAACTCATTGTCCAGGGACGAAAGTCGGAACTCTTGTGAAAACGCTTCGACCAGCGTGTTTGCGCTCTGGTCGGTGAGGCTTCGTGTGTCTGGAACGTAGTTGGCTCGATCATTTTGTGTGCCCGAAAGCTTGTCACTATCAGTCCAGCCGCTAATAGAGATAAAGTCCAGATCTCCGATAGCCCAATCAACTTGAAGATTGTAGAGGTCGTACTCTAGGTTGCCGTAGTCGTTAGTTTTGCCCAGCGCAGTTGTGTCTTGAGGGTTTAGTGTGGGGCGCTCGCCCAGTGAGTCTGTGCCATTCATTGCTTTGGGGTCTTCGATTTCTCGATCGAAATACTGATAGACAAAAGACGCAGCAAGTTCGTCTGTTACCTGCCACTTGGCGCTCAGGCGCGCAGAGGTGGCTTCCGATTTAGGATCGTCCAGTCCGGTGGTGATATTGTCAACATCGGTGGAATTGTTTTCGTCGTAAACAGCAGCAATTCGTACGCCAAATACGCCATCTACGATTGCCCCGCCCCACGCTGCCTGTGTGTTCAGTCCGTCGTTATCGCCTACAGTCGCCTCAACATAGCCGCTGCTTTCGAGTACATCGGCACCGCGGGTAATCAGGTTAATAGCGCCGCCCGGAGATGTTCTGCCCTGCAGTGTACCCTGTGGACCTCGCAAGACTTCTATTCGCTCCATGTCATACAGTTGGGAAAAGGCAACATCTGTGCGGATTACCTGATCATTCCAAAAAACGCTGACCACGCCGCTCGCTCCCGCTTCTGGATCGAGGCTGATGCCTCGCATCGCGATGGTGCTATTTCGGGCATTGGGAGATAACAGGCTCAATCCTGCGGTTTGCTCTTCTATGTCACCAAAAGCCAGCGAGTTGTACTTCTCCAAATCTTCGCCAGTGACTACGTTAACGGTGCCTGAAATTTCCTGAATGGTGGCTGCGCGTTTTGTCGCCGTTACAATGACTTCTTCAAGCACAAGTTGCTGGGCGATGCTGGGGAATGCAATCGCAGCCAGTGCACTGGCGAGTAATGTTCTTTTTACGGAGTGAGTGTTAAGCATTGTCTACCTCGGGCAGATTAGCCAGCAAACGTTATGTGCGGTTATCGCTTGCTCGCAGTTAATTATTTTTAGTTCAGTCACCATCCGCTGCGAGGGTGGTGTCATGGTCGCAGTATATCTCGACGGTACAACAATAAGAGGAGCCAGCGAGCTTAATAATGACCAAATCGGTCAAAACAGGTTACCTTAACTTGATCTGGACGCTGGAGTTTAGTTCTTTGTACTCGAACTTCGCCCGCGCAGGGGCTTTTCCATTAGTGACGAGCACTGATCAAACTGGCTACAACAACGGCCATATAGAACGAACCGATCATCGCCTGCATGTAGGCGAGGGTTCGGCTGATGGCTATGGCAGGTGTGATTTCGCCGTACCCGACAGAGGTCATGGTGATATAGCTGTAGTACAGCGCATTAGAAAAATTGTCGCCCCAGTAGATGTGCTCTATGCCATTGAAGGCGTGCGGGAAGAATTCCATAGTAATCAAGTAAAGTGTGGCCCAGATCAAGCCCAGTAATATGTAAATCGCGAGCGCACCAACGACAATATTGGCGGTGACTTTTTCTGGAAATAATACTTTACGAGCAGTTGTCAGAGCGACTCCCACGTAAAAGATAAGGGTGAAGGTCAAGGCGGCAACCGGGCCGGCTGACCAGTCCGAATATCGGTTGAAAATATTAGCCGTGGCGATGATAACGAACATGATCAAGACAAAATAACGCCAATAGCGACCAAAATTCAGGCTCATGTAGGCGACAACGTGGGTTAACAGGATAAAAAGTTCTACTAGCATCATTCCCTTGGATTCGGGCACCGAATCGACAAAAGCGGAAGCCAGTAACAGCAAGAGCAGTGCAGCAGTAAAGTAAATGAAGTTGTTCTGCTGGGTGACATGTTTCATGCACTCATCCCCTTTGTGTCAGCGCCATTAGGCTTAAAAATTCCAGCCAATTCCTGTGCTGATGGAATAATCGGTGGTCGTATCCGTATTTTCCGCCTGGTTGTCCGTTGTGATCCAGGCAGTAACGTCCCAAAATAGATCGGCTACCAATTCCCAACGAATTCGAATGTTGCCGTCGGTGCGAATTCGACCGCCGTCAGTAAGGCTTGGGTAGACAGAAAAGTTCATATCAATGTTCATTTCGGGAGAAGTGAACTTCCAGGTTGATAACGTAGTTGATAAGTATAATTCCACATCCTGGTTTTCATCTTCGCGCTTGAATTTTTCAGAAATTACCTGAAGTCCTGTGGTCCCCGTGAAACGGGTTTTGTGAGTATCAATCCAATATCGGCCCAAGCCTCCGCCGGCACCGATGCGTCGATTCAGTTCAAGTTCGTCGTTGTGTTCAAAGTTGGCAAATACCGAGCGAAAAGAATCAGAGCGCCTGCGATTCCAAACCGTACGACTAATATCGTAGCGCGAACTACTGGATTGATCTTCCTCGGTTGAAGTGAGGTCAGTACGGCCGCTTAAAGCATTGCGTGAACTTTCATCTTCATAGCTGACGCTTGTGTTAAAAGAAACTTGTCCAATGTCAGTCGCTTTTGTGTAAGCGAAGGTGGTTGAAAGGTAGATGTCCAGGCGGTCGAGAAAGTTTTCTTCTATCGGACGTATCTCAACCACATTAAGCCACTCAACCTCATGCTTGCCAAAAATATCCACCAGAGCAATCTGTCCAAGTCTGGATTCACTATCGAAAGAACCGTAGAGTCGCTCGCCATCACTGAGTCGTAGTTCATAGTGATATTCGCTCTTGATGGCAGAAATCTCAGGCCATTCAATGCGTAATTTTCCCATGAAGTCTGTGCTGACTTCGAGAATTCCTCCTTCAAGCAAGACAATTTCTCCGGTGATCCGATCACCGTTATACATGGTAATCACGTCTGTCTTGCGATTTGCCTGCGCGTTCAGGCTTATCAAAGACAACAGCACCAGAAGTGTCAGGAATAATCGCTTGCGTATTATGGACGGTGTGAAAAAGTCTGCTTTCATAGTTTAGTGAATGTCGTTTTTGCTTGTTTGTAAAAGATAACATACTGAATATCAGTTGGTTATATTCCCCTAACTACTCAGTGTTGCTCTTTGTTATTGATCGATAGTTTTAGTAATGTGAGTCAGGTATGGCAGGTAATTGCTGCTTACGTCAGCTTCTATTTCCGAGCCACCGGATACTCCCGACTTGCCCAACGTGGAAATTTCAAACGGTCCCTTAACGCGCCCCCAACGCACGTGAGAATAAAGGTAAGGCCGTCCCCAGGGGTCTAACGGAATCTCTTTTAGATACCCTCCCTCTCGATAATTCTTTAACCGGTTGCCGCTTTCGGGTTTCTTTACTAGAGCTTGAAGCCCTTGTTCTTCTGTTGGGTAATAAAAAATTTCAGCGTAATACTGCTCCATCGCTCCGGACAGAAGTGCCATGTCATTAGTGATTTTTTTTAGCTCCAGGGCTTTTTGGTCAAAAGGGCCGATGCCAGTCTGTTCATGCAGGCGAGCGGCAGGAGCTCGATCGCAAAAAATGCTCCAGTCCATATCGGAAGGATTCTTATCAAGTGTTTCGTCACGTACAATGAAAGGCTGGTTAACGCTGCGTGTTGTATAGGATGTGGTGGCAGTGAATGATCCGCAGACCGCCTCGCCGGGATAACTTTTAACGTCTTGGAATTCCAGGTCTGAGGTGATCAGCAGACTATCGGCGAGCAGATCTTTTGCCTTTTGGGTCTCAGAAGAGCACCCCGCTATTGTGAGTATAAGTAAGACTGAAGCAGTGCGGATCAATCGGATAATCTCCATTGTAGTGATGACTCTAAAGTGTTTGCTAAGTTTTTAGGGGAAATCTTTCCGCTGTCTTACTCCACCCACGATTGGGGAATATTTTCCTCTACTAACTGGGCGATACTAATGCTGGTGATATTATGTTCTCGACCGACCTCGGAGGCAAACAGAGATTCTTTGCTGCTTCGCGCGATGACCATTGCGCCAGGGTATTTTTTTCGTAACCAGAGCGCCGAACGGAGATTTTCTTCTTCGCGACCGGTCCCCAGTACAAAAACGGTATTGTCGCCTTCCACACTGGCATCGCGCCTGACTTTCTTCCAGACCTCGGGATTGGCGATGTCGCCATCGAAAATTTGCCTGTCATAGGCGCCGGAGAATTCCATCTGCTCATCTGCGACCAGTACTCTGCGTTGAGCGTCTTTGTCGATGATAAGCACCGTGTCCAACTCATTGACAGCGCTGCGCTGCAGCTCCTCCAGAATGGTTTGTCCGAAGCGGCCGAAGCCGGCAAGTATGACAACATCTTTGCGTACTGTTTGTCGAAAGTGCTGCAGCATCTGATTGCGGACTAAGCCAGATGCGGCCAAATGATAAGTGTTAAACACGTGGCAGCTCTGGGCGACTCTGGTATTGGCCATTGAGCGCATGAAGCGCAGACCTGCACAATGAATGATCAACCGATCGGCAATCGCGGGAGCCAGATTTAACAACACACTGGCTGCTTCGTAGCTGCGCAGGCTGTTGTTGTCCAGAAGGAGGATTTTTTTTGCTCGCTCAGGCTTGAGCTTCCTAAGGAAGAATTCATGTGTGATATCGCCGTTGACGACGACAGCACCGAAACTTTGTTTGAATTCCTCCATTAGTGTTTGTTCTGCGCTACTGACAACCACGACAGATACCCTACGGTCGTTTTCACGCAGTACCCGCAAGTAGCTAATGGTAAGTTCACCATCGCCTACTACGATAATGTGATTGTTGAGACGTTTTAGCTGCCAACGTTGGGGCGCGAGTGCGTGCAGCAAGGCGCTAATTAGGCCCCAGGCGGCCAGCATGGGTGCACCAAAGTAGGCAGTCCATAGCATTGCCTGACCCAGCGCGGGCCCGCCAGTTGGGGTTCCAAGGTCTACGCCACCGACGACGAACAGACTTAATGCGTAGTAGGCTTTGGCCATCAAACCGGCTGTGGCCAGTTCCGGGCGCTCGGTGACAGAGACACCGGATTCGAAGCCGATTAGAGCCAATAGAAATACGACAATGGCACCGGCGGGCAGCCAGGGAAATGCTTCAGGAGTATACTTTTTTTGCATAGGTCGGATGATACCTCACCCTGAGGGATCAGTGCATGGTAGGGCGCAATACGACCTGAAATCAGGCTGGTCCAATGATCCTCCATTTGGCCTTAGCGGGTCATATATTTGTGAATTTCGGCCATTGTGCTACAGTGCGATCTCTGGAAAAAAAGGCCCTGCGATAACATGCCCAGATCTATTCAGGACTTGCCCCAGCATCCGGCGCGGGTGCTGCTACCGCCACTAGAGGTCCTGCTGGACATGGGCTTTACCCCCAAAAGCTGTTTGGCTGGAACCGGTGTGTCGCTTGCCCAAATGAACAATATCAACACCCGAATCAGTCTGGAGCAGGAGTTGCGTTTCTACAGGAACGCACTGGACCTGACAGGTGACCCAACCATAGGGCTCAAACTGGGGGAGCCCTTTATCCCTCAACGCTATGGTTTGTTTGGTTATGCATTGCTCAGTGCAGAGACCTTTCGACATGCTCTGACCATTACCGAAAACTTTGGCCGTCTTACGTTTAGCTTTTTCAGCTTTAGTTTTGGCGTCGACGGGTCTCAGGCCTGGTTCTCTATCGGCGAGCCGCCGCCTATAGATCAGGAGCTAATCGATGTGTACATGGACAGGGATATGTCGGCCGCTGGCGTTGATTTTACCGAGGTGCTTGGAGTTGGTTTCAGTATCGACCGAGTGCTGTTGCCGCATGATGGTAAGGGGTTTAAACAAAAATACCGCGATCACTTTGACTGCCCCATTGAGTTTGGTGGCGCTGAGGGGCGGTTCTACTTCAGTTCAGATCTGCTGGACAAGCCATTACCAAAAAGTGACCCGGAGTCCTCTCGCCATCTTCAGCAGCAGTGCCAGATGCTAATCGCCAAGATGACATCTCACGGCAGCTTTGTTGATGAGGTCAGGTTGTTAATGCTTGCAAGGCCGGGTTACTTTCCCGATATAGATGCGCTGGCGGGAAAAATAGGGATGTCTGCGCGAACATTGAGGCGCAGGCTAAAAAACGAGGGGAGCACGTTTAGAGAGGTGCTTGAAGAAATTCGCTATGGTCTTGCCCGCGAGTATCTCGCCAATACCCATTTACCCATGGACGAAATTTCACTGCTGTTGGGTTATACCGAGGCCGGTAATTTCAGTCATGCTTTCAAGCGCTGGAGCGGGCTGTCTCCGAGCCTATGGCGACAACACGCAGATTCCAGCTGAACAACGACTCGCAAAAATGGAGAATCCAATGCGCTATGGTTTACCTCTAATGATGCGGCGGGACATTTTCTCGCGAGCATTAGCCGTCTTGATAACTTGCCTGACGCTGGTGATAGCCAGTCCATCCAACGCAACGCAGTACACGGAACAGCGTGAGCCCTGTGCTGAGTTTAATGAGCAACGGCGTCCGTTTTTTGGCGATGTTCATGTGCACACTCGATACTCGCTGGATGCCAGCACCCAGGGAACGCGAACCTCTCCTGCCGAGGCTTATCAATTCGCCCGTGGTGACGAATTGGGCATCCAGCCCTGGGACATAAATGGGCAACCCATGCGCAGTTTGCAACTGCGCCGATCACTGGATTTTGCAATGGTGTCAGACCACGCTGAATTAATCGGCGAGGTACGGATGTGTAACACACCGGAGATTGAGGGTTATAGCAGCTGGCAATGCAAGGTTTACAGACATCTGCCACGAGTGGCCTATTACCTGTTTAACTACATGGCCACCATGCAGCAATCACACTTGGGGATGTGCGGAGAAGAGGGTGAGCGATGTCGTGAAGCGGCGCTCGTGCCCTGGGCTGAAATGCAGGCGGCGGCCGAGGAGCACTACGATCGAAGCGACGGCTGCGAATTTTCCACTTTCGTTGGCTATGAATGGACAGCCATGCAAAGTGGTAGTGGCGGAAACCTGCACCGCAATGTCATATTTCGTAATGCTGAAGTGCCCCAAACGCCAATAAGCTTTATCGACAGCCCAGGCGCGAGTTTGCTTTGGCAGGCACTGGAACAACAGTGCACTGATGGCGAAGGTAACTGTGACGCTTTAGTTATTCCTCATAATTCCAATCTCAGTGCGGGCTATATGTTCAGTGGCGAGTTGGACGCAGGGGGTCCAATGACCGTCGGCTATGCGCAGCAACGCGCAAAGTTTGAGCCGCTGGTGGAAATTATGCAGCATAAGGGTGCATCCGAATGTTATTACGCTCCCGGTATTACCAGCGATGAACTTTGTGCTTTTGAGCAACAACCCAAGGACAACATCGCCGGTTACAGCTCGCCTCCAATGCCTGACACTGGTTTTGTTCGTCAGGTGTTGGCGGATGGTATAGAGCTCGAGGCAAAGCTGGGTTCAAACCCTTACCAGTTCGGCATCATCGCCAGTACTGATACGCATCTGGGCGCTCCTGGTTCTGTAGAGGAAGACCGCTTTTTAGGACATGGCGGTGCAGGGGTCCCGGCTCGCGAAGAGATACCTCCCGGCTTGCCTGACAAACTGGAATACAACCCGGGTGGTTTGGCGGTATTGTGGGCGGAAGAGAACAGCAGAGACTCACTCTTTTCTGCAATGCGTCGACGTGAAGCCTACGGTACCAGTGGCCCGCGTATTAGTAGTCGGTTTTTCGCAAGCTGGCAGTTCCCTGATGACCTGTGTCAATCATCTGACCGTATCGAGCAAGCTTATTCAACTGGCGTCCCCATGGGCGGGCTGCTCGCTGGGTCACCCACTCCCGGCGCTGCACCTACATTTTTACTGGCCGCCAGTCAGGATCCTGGTACTGCCAATTTTCCTGGGATGCCCCTACAGCGTATTCAGGTGGTTAAGGGGTGGCTTGACGAGCATGGTCAGACTCAGGAGAAAGTCATTGATGTGGCGGGTAATTCCGACAATGGCGCCAACGTTGATCTAGAGACCTGCGAAACTCGCGGTAAAGGTTTTGCGCAGTTATGCGCTGTCTGGAGGGATGACGAATTTGACGCAACGCAGCGTGCTTTTTACTACTCCAGGGTCGTAGAGAATCCAAGTTGCCGCTGGAGCCAGCGGCAGTGCGTCGCAGCGAAGGTGGATTGCAGCGCCCCCGAGACCATTGGCGAAGGCTTTTCTGGTTGCTGCGCGGCTGACCATCGGCCTGTTATTCAGGAGCGCGCATGGTCCTCTCCCATCTGGTATGCGCCCCCGGGGCCTAGTCTTGCAGAAACTCCGTTGAATCAAGCACGTTGACGTAGGTACAGGAGCTAAAGCCATTGAAGGTGGTGGTCGTTGCTGACCCATAGGCTCCCAGTAAGCCGAACTCGATGTAGTCGCCTGTTCTCAGCTCTTTGGGGAGCGCGGTAGATTTCGACAAGCGATCTACCGGGTCGCAGGTGGGGCCAAACACGTGGTAGTCCGACTCCGTTGCAATGAGTGCTTCGCCTTCTCTCCAGGCCCGCACAGGCAAGCAGATGTCCACCAGGGATTGCTCTTGCATCCCGCCGTACACGCCGTCGTTGACGAACACACTCTTGCCGCAGTCACGCACGTGAATCACTCGCGCTAACAGAGAAACCGATGAGGCGACCATGCCCCTGCCAGGCTCACAAATCAGCGGGATATCGGTATCAAAATATTTGTCCATTGAGGAAGAAATCACCGAGAAATATTCTTCCAGTGCGGGAATAGAGGTGTCTTGATAGTACTCGGGGAATCCACCCCCCACGTTGATGAATGCTGGCTTGACGCCGGCGCGGCTGAGGATGCGCGATGCCGCCTCCAGGTAGCGCTCATACATTTGCGGATCAGTGCACTGTGAGCCCGGGTGAAAAGTGAGAGCAGGGCGCCCTCCGATTTTTTCAATGGCCTGCAATAACTCAACAGCATAGTCCTCGGTGGCACCGAATTTGCTGCCGAAATCATAAGCTGCCCCAGCGTGCTCCAGCTTGAAGCGCACCGTATAGGTCACATCCGGATCACCTCCGGTGCAACGGTGAATTTTTTCCAGTTCCGACATCTCGTCGAGGGCGAAAGAGCGAACGCCGTAACGTAAGTAAGACTCTGCGACTGCCTCTTCGGCTTTAATCGGGTTGTTGTAATGAAGTATTGACCCCGGGCAGTATTCCGAAACTCGACGAACCTCATCGAGCGACGCTACGTCGAAGTTTTGGAGGCCGGTGGCGGCCAGCGTTTCTAACACCCTGACCTCCGGGTTGGCTTTGACGGCATAACTCACTGTGCCCGGGAAATGCGTCAGGAAGCGCTTGGCTCGAGTCTGAAGAGCGTCAGGGCAAAACAGGTATAAAGGATCGGTGGGCTTCAATTTCCCAGTGATCTGTGCGGCGTCCCGATAAAAGTTGGCCGTTTCAGGTTTGTCAAAAGCGGTAGCGACACTGCCAGTCATATCAATCACCCTGTGTTTGTTATTCCACTATTATCGGGTGCCAGCGTGACCAGCGAATAGTTGCAAAAACTGGTTAATATGCTCAAATGGTAGGCACTATGATTAATGTGATGATCAAAGTGGTGAATTTATGGATTTAAGCAGAAATGATCGACGGTTGATTAAAGCCTTACAGCTTAATGCCAGACAGACCATTAGCGAGCTGTCCCGTGAGTTGGACCTGTCGCGCACCACCGTTCAGAAGCGCCTTGCCCAACTGGAGGCAAGTGGAATCATTGCCGGTTACAAGCTCAAACTGGGCGATGCTTACCAGTCACGCACGTTCCAGGCGTATGTCAACCTGGTGGTAGATCCGCACCTGGGTAGTCAGGTGGCTAGTGCTTTAGAGGGTATGTCAGAGCTGGAGGCCCTTTATACGGTGTCGGGAAAAATTGACCTGGTGGCGATTATTCGGGTCAATGCGCCGGCGGAACTTGATTCCGTGCTTGACCGAATTGGAGAAATGGATGGTGTGCGAGATACGGACTCGGCCATTGTGCTGTCGACTAAATTTGATCGACGTTAGGGGCGTACTCAGGACACGCTCATTGAGGCGGTGGTGAATTCAACGCCAAAGTGGATGAAGTATTCTTTACTGGCAGACGTTTTAAGCTTATCGCTGCGATCCTTGGATTCGCAGCGGCTTTTTGGCCGGATTGGTGGCAGTTGGCCTGTAAATATAGACCATAGCGTTTTCGCTCTTTTCGAATGCAGTCTTTTCGACGTAGTCGCTGTTCGTGCAGGCAAAATAATCAGTTTCTGGTCGAGGAACGCGCGTGTCAGAAGGGCAGGCAATGGTCCCATCATTGGCCCTTGTCACGCAGCGCAATGATGTCGACAACCGCAACCGCCGCTCCGTTGTCTTGGCTTGCCTTGGTGGGTAAGTGCGCAATACCGGTCAAGACCGATGAGCTACTGCGAGAACAGGACGAGTTGCATCTCCATTTCTTTATGTAAGGGTTCCAGACGGAGCCCCGCGCCTAAAAGTCTCACTGGACGACTGCCTCGCTGCCACGCACTGTGCAATAGAGCGTGATAAGCCTTTTCATTGAGCCAATGCTCTCCGCTATCCGATATTATTTCTTCTATGGTGGTTTGTTCAAAGTTATCGAACTTTACTTTTACGAAGCGCTTGTGCGGTCGATAACGCTCCTCAATTTTATGAAAGCGTCCTTCCAGTTCGTCCAGCAAACGGGTCAGGGCTTGATCCATCTGCTGCAGTTGTTCGATATCGGAATGATAGGTGTTTTCAACCGAGATCGACTTTCGCGTGCGACTGGTTTGCACGTCTCTGTCGTCCAGGCCGTGGGCCACTTTAGCCAGCCTGGAACCGTACTTTCCGAATCGCTTCACCAGAACTTCCAGCGGAATGGATTGCAGTTCACCGCAGGTTGTCGCGCCCAGTTTTTCGAGCTTGGCAGCCGTAACAGCGCCGACCCCATTGATTCTGGACACCGGAAGATCCACGACAAATTCGGCAACGTCTTCCGGCGTAATAGTGAAGCAGCCGTCTGGTTTGTCCCAGTCACTACCCACTTTGGCTAGGAATTTATTTGGAGCCACTCCGGCTGAGACGGTCAAGTTCAGTTCTTGCTTAATGCGGCGCCGAATGTCTTGTGCGATCAGGGTAGCGCTGCCGTGAAACTGCTCACAGTCGCTGACGTCCAGGTAGGCCTCATCCAGGCTCAAGGGCTCGATTTTGTCGGTGTAGTCTTTGAATATTTGGTGAAATTGCTGGGAGACCTCTCGATATAGGTCGAACCTCGCGCTCAGGATGATTAAACCGGGACATAGTTGCAGGGCTCGGCTACTGGGCATCGCCGAACGCACGCCGAATTTTCGGGCTTCATAGTTGCAGGTTGCGATAACCCCACGACGTTGTGCACTGCCGCCTACCGCCACCGGCCTGGCGGCAAGCGAGGGATCTTCGCGCATCTCGACAGACGCATAAAATGAGTCTGCATCGACATGGATTATTTTCCGCTGCCCCATGTCAGATGTCAGGTCCTGCGTTTGATGGAATCCTGGCGTGGTTGTTCTCTGCGGCTGCCATTGGCAATCCTTTAGGGACGATACGAGAAGTCTAATACGAAGGGGCTGTGGTCGCTAGGCGTCGACTGAACGGCAGGTGTCCATCCAAAAGCGAACCGACTCTAACCCGAAGCGCTTGCGTGGCAAGGCAAAGTAAAAGGTGCGCCGCATATCACGCCGCGGCAGGGTAAGCGGTACCAGGTCCCCGTTGGAGAAGTTACGCTGGAGCACGATGCGCGAGAGACAGCCGATTCCCAGTCCAGACTCCACCGCGTTTTTAATGGCCTCGTTGTGTTTAAACTCCATGAATACATTGAGTTCTGGCAAAAGTCCGGCCATGGCTTTGTCAAACGTCTGCCGGGCGCCTGAGTCGGGTTCCCGCAGTATCCATGCGGCACTCTTTATATCGCGAGTAGATAGGCTGCTTTTGGATGCGAGCGGATGGTTGGCGGCGCAGAACACCACCAGTTCATCATCGCGCCATGGAATGAGTTCTAGTTCCCTGTGCTGTATTTCGCCTTCAATCATTCCTATGTCGACCTCGTAATTGAGTACTCGGGCAACAATTTCGGGAGTGTTGGCAATGTCCAGGGTGACGTCTGCTCCAGGGTACTGCCCCAGGTAGCCTGCCAGGTAGCGCGTTGCCAGATGATTGCCTATGGTGAAACTGGCACCTACCTTGATGTGTCCAAGTTCTTTGTGAGACTGCAGAACTTCTTCGAAGCTTTGGGCATGCTCCAGCAGTGACTGTGCCTCTTTACGCACCGTTTGGCCGACAGCATTGAGTATCAACTTGTTACTTGCCCGGTCGAAGAGGGCAATTTCGTAGGCATGCTCGAGGTTCTGTAAAGCTTCACTCGCCGCCGACTGCGACATATGCAGGCTCTGGGCTGCCCGCGAAATGCTCTGTTGCTGGGCAACCTCCAGAAAAATCTGTAATTGGCGCAAGGTGTATTTCATCTGTGGCTCTTTATGTATCGGAAAAACCGATGGAGGCATCCATAATATCCTGTTTTACATATGGCTCCAATGGCCGTACCCTGCGGTTCGCAATAATAACTTCAGCATGCGGTCCAACCTGTTCGCCTGCGATCACTTAAGGAATAATGCTATGGCCGATCAAAAAGCCACCAATGTGCACTGGCACGAGGGTGATATCACCCGTGAACACCGCGAGAAAACCCTTGGCCACAAGGGCGCAACGCTCTGGTTCACCGGCCTTTCCGGTTCAGGCAAAAGTACAGTAGCGGTAGAGCTCGAGGGTACCCTTCACGAGATGGGTGTCACTTCTTATCGCCTGGACGGCGATAATGTCCGGATGGGTATCAACAAGAATCTGGGTTTTTCAGCTGAAGACCGAACAGAGAACATCCGCCGGATCGGCGAAGTGTCCAAGCTCTTCGTGGATAGCGGCGTAATTGCGCTTTCCAGTTTTATCAGTCCCTATCGCGCTGACCGTGATCAGGTGCGCGAACTGCACGAAGCGGCAGGTATGGAGTTTATCGAGATTTTCGTCGATTGCTCGCTGGAGGCGGCTGAGAGTCGCGACCCCAAGGGCTTATACAAAAAAGCCCGTGCGGGAGAGATCAAGAACTTCACCGGTATCGATGACCCTTACGAAGCACCCGGTAAGCCTGAGATTCACTTGCACTCCGACCAGCAAGAGTTGGCAGAGGAAGTACAGGAAATTCTCGCACTGCTGCGTGAGCGCGGCATTATCAACGCCTGATTGGAGAGTACAATGATTAAGCCACATGGATCTGACGAACTGAATCCACTGTTTGTCGACAATAGTGAACAGCGCCACGCTTTAGAAGCAGAGGCGGAAAACCTGCCCTCGATTTTGCTCAACTCCGCGGCCGCAGCCAATGCGGTAATGCTGGGTGGTGGTTATTTTAACCCACTGACCGGCTATATGAATCTGGCAGACGCAATGGCGGTGGCAGAAAACATGCACACCAGTTCGGGCCTGTTCTTTCCAGTGCCAGTCCTCAATCTTACCAGTGAAGCCGGTGTCGAAGCAGGAAGTCGCATTGCATTGCGCGACCCCAATGTCGAAGGTAATCCGGTGTTGGCGATAATGGACGTGGATGCAGTAGAGTCGGTCACCGAAGAGCAGATCGACTTCATGGCGGAAAAAATATTCCGCACTCTGGACCCGAATCATCCCGGCGTAGCTACCTTCAAGAGCCTGGGTAAAACTATGCTCTCTGGCTCGATTCAGGTTTTGAACTTCTCTTATTTCCAGGCAGACTTTCCTGACACCTTCCGCACCGCTGTCGAGATTCGCAATGAAATCGCAGAGCACGGATGGAACAAGGTTGTCGCCTTCCAGACGCGCAACCCCATGCACAGGGCTCATGAAGAGCTATGCCGGATGGCGATGGAAGATCTGGGCACGGATGGCATTCTCATTCACATGCTATTGGGTAAGCTCAAGCCGGGGGATATTCCAGCTGAAGTTCGCGACGCCTCTATTCGTAAAATGGTTGAGGTGTATTTCCCCGAAAACACAGTGATGATTACCGGGTACGGCTTCGATATGCTCTATGCCGGTCCCAGAGAAGCCGTGCTGCACGCGGTATTTCGTCAAAATTGCGGTTGTTCGCATCTGATTGTCGGTAGAGATCATGCTGGCGTTGGCGACTACTATGGCGGCTTCGATGCACAAACAATCTTTGAAGAGGAAGTGCCCGAGGGTGCGTTGGAACTGCAGATATATAATGCAGACCACACTGCCTATAGCAAAAAGTTGAATAAGGTAGTGATGATGCGTGATGCGCCTGACCACTCCAAAGACGATTTTGTACTATTGTCCGGTACGGCAGTGCGAGAAATGCTGGGTAAGGGGATTGCACCACCTCCCGAATTTTCGCGTCCCGAGGTAGCCAAGATCCTTTCTGATTATTATCAACTGTTGGATAGCTGATAAGTAGTTCTGGCGGGATGGTCGCGCTGCGAGGATCCCGCCACACTCTGGAAATAGGCGATGGACTACGACATTTTTAATGGCGATGCCGATGGTATTTGCGCATTACTACAGTTACGTAAGGCGGAACCTCGGGATTCAACCCTGGTAACCGGTGTCAAGCGCGACATTAATCTTATGGGCAAGATCCACGCGGAACGCGGGGACAAGCTAACTGTTCTTGACGTCTCCATGGATAAGAATAAATCAGGCCTGGAAAAGGCGCTCACAGCCGGCGCCTCAGTGTTTTACGTGGATCACCATTTTCCTGGAGAGATACCGCAGCATCCGGGGCTGGAAACTATCATCAACGAGGCTCCGGACGTGTGCACAGCGGCGCTGGTCAATGGCTATCTGCAAGGCTCTCATCTGGATTGGGCGGTCACAGGCAGTTTTGGCGATAACCTGAAAGAGACGGCTCGTACCCTGGCTAAAAATCTGAATGTTTCAGCCTCGGATCTGGACAGCCTGGAGCAGCTGGGCGTGTGTATTAATTACAACGGTTACGGTCCTTCGATAGAGGATTTACACTTTGATCCCGAAGATCTTTATCAGCGGCTGTATGCGGCTCCCAGCGCCCTGGAATTCGTTAGCGCTTCGCCGGACTTTGCTCGGTTGAGTGAAGGCTATGCCTCTGACATGGCGATGGCACAGGGCTTACAGCCCAGCCACGAAGGAACGAGTACAGCGGTTTTCCAGTTGCCGAATGAGGCCTGGGCACGTCGTGTGAGCGGTGTTTACAGTAATGACCTTGCTATTGCCAATCCCGATCGTGCTCACGCGGTACTGACCTGTAAAACCGACGGGGGCTACCTGGTCAGCGTGCGAGCACCACTTAATAACAAACAGGGCGCTGCCCAGCTTTGTATGCAGTTTCCGACCGGGGGCGGCAGAGCTGCCGCCGCAGGCATTAACGACTTGCCTGCAGACAGGCTGGATGACTTTGTAGAGGCTTTCTCTGTTACTTACGGGAACTGAGACTCTAGAGTAATAATACCCCGGTAGATCAAGGCGCTGAGTCAGCCAGTTTTTGCACGCGATCCACAAAGTGCCAGGGCGCGAGCATGGGCTTGAGTTCCTCGGCTGGAACCGGTTTGCTGAACAGATAGCCCTGAATCAGGCTGGCACCGTTACGGGTGAGAAAGTGAAACTGTGACTCCGTTTCGACGCCAGACGCCAGCACACGTAGCTCCATGCTTTTTGCCATGGCGATGATCGCGATCACAAGATTTGCACCATTGTCTGATTTCTCGGCGTCGATAAGAAAACTGCGATCTATCTTGATTTCGTCCAGGGGGTACTGGGCCAGGTAGTTAATCGGTGAGTAGCCGGTGCCAAAGTCATCGACAGAAAGATAAACTCCACTTGCTTTAAGCAGCGCTAAGGAAGCGATCGTTTCGGGGTCGTTGCTGGACATGACTGCCTCAGTGAGACCGAGCTCTAATTGACGGGGGTCGATACCGGTCTCGTCAATGACCACCCCCACGCGTTGGATGAAGGTAGGGGTGAATTGCTCAGCGGAAACGTTAATGGCAACCTTCGCCAGCTTTATGCCCTCATCTTCAAAGCTACGAAGTTGTTGGCAGGCCTGTACCAAAACCCAATCGCCAAGTTGCCCCATCAAGCCTATATCTTCGGCCAGGGTGATGAATTTTTCGGGCGGAATCGAGCCCAGTTCCGGATGCTCCCAACGCAGTAAAGCCTCGGCACCCAGAACCGAGCCCGAATGGGTATCGATCTGGGGTTGGTAGTGCAGGCTGAGCGCATTGCTCTTTACTGCCTTGCGCAGGTCGGACTCGAGGCGAAGGCGGTCTTCGCCTTCCTGTGCCATGTTGCTTTGATAGATTCCAATTCGCGCGCCGTCGGTTTGTTTGGCGTGAAATTTGGCGATACTCGCGGCTTTCAACAAGCTCTCCACATCCTTGCCATCATTGGGTGCTATTGCAATTCCCAGGCTGGGGTGGAGGACCAAATCGCGACCCTCGATAGCGAGTGGGGCGGTGAGTTTTTGCACCAGACGCTGGGCCACCAGTTGCGCCGACCCAGCGGTGTCCAGCTGGTTGAGGATGACAGTAAATTCGTCTCCTCCCAATCGCGCTACATCGATCTCGGTATTGCTACTGGCATAGCGGCCGACCGAATCACTGTCGCGAACCGCGTGAGACAAGCGCCTGGCCACCTCAACAAGCAGTTGGTCGCCAGCACCAATACCCAGAGAGTCGTTAACTCGCTTGAAATCGTCCAGGTCGATAAACAGCAAGGCCAGGGTATGGCCATTCCGCTGGTTCAGTTTTAGCAGCAAATCCAGCTGTTCGGTTAGCAGGCGACGGTTGGGAAGTGAGGTCAGGTTATCGTAGTTAGCGAGGTGATGAGCTCGATTCTTTGCCTCGTTGGCTTCCTCAACGACTTTGTTCAGTTCCACATTACGCTCAGACAATTGCGAGCTTCGCTCTTCGACCTTCAGGCTGAGTAGTCGCTTATCTACTTCATGAACCTTCTTTGAGTCGCTTAACCCTTCAATGACACTGTTGAAGAGCCGCGCAATTTCTTGGATCTCGCCGCTGCCCTGGACTTTAATCGGCTCCTTGATCTGCCCGGACGCCACCGAGTCAGCGATATTTGCAAGCTCACGCAACGGGCGGGTGACTCGATATGTAAACGCCCATGCGATCGCCCCGCACATGAGTGCAAATACAATGTTGATCATCAGCACTCGGGTGCCAGCTGCGATTGCCTTGGAACGCAGAACAGAGGGATCCCAAAGTACCTGCAAGTAGCCAATGACGCGCTGGCTGGAAGAACTCGGCTTCATTGTCATCGCAATGGCGAAATCGGTAGCACTGAGTCCTGTTTTGCCGGTATTCACCTCGGTGAACACTGGCAAGGTTTGGTAAATGGGCGCGTCTGGATCGAACAATGCGCTACTAAAGCCTGTTTCCTGTGGTGTTCCGGTAGAACTGTCGAAGGAGAGTAAGCCCGGGTCCCCTGGTAACAGGGAACGTCTGATCAGGTTGAAAGCAGCTGGCGTAAAGGCAGTTGCGCCAGGGCGCTGTGCCGAGACTAACATCTTGCCTTGGCCATTATAGGCCTGGGCGGAGGCGCTGGAATCTTCCCTGAGAAATTCGTCCAGTCGTGTTTTCAAGCGCTGAGTGTCGGCACCGTAGATAGCGAATTGAAGATCCGGATGGCTCAGTAACTCTGATTCCACACGACCGGTGACCACAGACAACTGAGTACTGTAATCCCGAGACGCTGTCGTCAGCCCGGATACGATGCCCATGAGTACAATGGCCAACGCTATTAACAGGCTGAATCGCGCGGAAATGCTCAAACTACCGGCACCGCCGGTGATACGGCTTGCCTGCCGCAAAAAAATGCATGCCAGCTCATCCCTATTATTTCAGTCTTGATTTAATGTGGCTGTCCTTTGCGGCAACACCTTGTTTTTGCGTTATCGATCGGACAAATGTGTCATCAAAACTAGCATGCGCTATCAACATCTGGCAATTTCAATTGCTGGTTTTAACCAGGTATTTTTGCCTGTAGAGGGCAGAGAAAAGGCTGCAACACGAGGGCTCAAGGCTCCATAGAGGCTGTATCGCAGTAGCCTTCGCCGTCGCCGCCATACCATGTGGTGGGGTTCAATTGAACGTTGAGTTCCACTCCCGCCTGATAACGTTCGACCACATCGGGCGTTGAGATAAACGGGCGTCCCAGAGAGACAGCATCAGCATGGCCGCTGGCGAGTGCCGCTTCAGCGGATTGTTGGTCGTAACCGCCATTGACCATTAGCTTGCCGCTGTAGAGCTTGCGTATGTCGGCGGGGCAAAAGATACCGGGTTCAGCGTCAGTGCTGTTACTAACGGCAATCGAGTCAAACCCCCGCTCAACAACTTCCAGAAAGGCCAGGCGCCTTTTGTCCAGCTCCCTGATAGCGTGGCTGAAAATGGACCTTGGATCGCTGTCTGTGCAGTCCCAGGTCACAGTGAACGGAGACAGCCTCACGGAGGTGCGGTTTGCGCCAACGGCAGCGCAAACAGAATCTGTTACCTGAAGCAAAAAACGAGCACGGTTTTCAATGCTTCCACCGTAGTTATCGGCCCTTTGATTGACGCCATCTCGCAAGAATTGGTCTATTAAATAGCCGTTTGCGGCATGGATTTGTACGCCGTCAAAGCCTGCTTCCATAGCGTGAATAGCTCCTTGCCTGTATTGCTGCACCACTGCCGGTATTTCTTCTACTTGCAGTGCTCGCGGCGGGGTGCATGGCACGAAGCCATCGGCAGTGAAAGTGTTTACTTGCCCGGCGACAGCGGAAGAGGACACAGGAGGCTGTCCCTGATCCTGAAAACAGGCGTGCGACACTCGACCTACATGCCAAATCTGGCAAATAATTTTGCCACCCGCCGCATGCACCGCATCCGTGACTTTTCTCCATCCGGCGATTTGCTCCGGGGTTTCAATTCCGGGAGTCGCGACAGACCCCGTGCCTTGCTGTGAAATTTGGGTGGCCTCACTGATGATCAGCCCAGCGCCTGCTCTTTGAGCATAATAATTCAGCATGTTGTCGTTAGGAATGCGCTCTGGGGCTCGGCCCCGGGTCATGGGGGCCATGGCGATGCGGTTCGCCAGTGACAGCGCACCCAGCGATACGGGGGATAAAGCTTTGGGGGAAATATTCAACAGAGCACTCCAACTGGGCGAATTCTAATCGTTCGAGTCTTATTATCCTCGCGGGGACAGCGAATTCCAGTGCGCCGTTGGGATAGAAGGCGATGGTTTGTCTGATCAGACTGTGATGATCTCCGGTTGTCCCAGTGGGCCACAACCCAGTATGCTAGGCGTTCTTTCTGTGGGAATTTGAATCGCTCAATGATTGATCAGCTGTTGATTACCGGTTTGTTTCTGTGCCTTCTGGCCAGCCTTATATTTACCGATTGGCCTGCGGTATGGGTGTTTACCTGCACCACGCTTGCGGCCTACTTTTTGGGATTTGTCGATACTGCCGATGTGTTGGCGAAGGCCTCCAATAGCGGGCTTATGACCCTGATATTGTTGCTGCTGGTGTCAGTAGGACTGGAGAAGTTGTCCTGGCTGTCGCGCTTGTCAGGAAAGCTGATTACATCAGGTTATTCGGCGAGCCTGCTGCGACTGGGAGTTGTCACGGCGTTTTTCTCTGCGTTTGTTAATAACACTGCAGTAGTGGCAACGCTTGCGCATACGGTGCGCAGTAACAAACACCACCCCGCGTCAAAGTTGCTCATCCCCTTGTCTTACGCCGCCATTCTTGGGGGCACCATGACCCTGATCGGTACATCGACCAACCTGATCGTCAGCAGCTTTCTGGAGGATGTTACCGGACAAGGTTTGGCCTTCTTTGACTTCTTTGTAGTGGGTGCCTCTGTCACTGTTCTGGGGTTGGTGGTCATGTTACTGAGCGCAAGGCTTCTGCCAGCATCTCAAGACGACTCAATAGATATCAACGAATACCTCATTGAAGCTGAAGTGGCCACGGATTCACCGCTGGTGGGCAAGAGCATCATGGAAAACCGCTTGCGCGATATGGATGACCTGTTCCTCGTCGAAATTGTACGTGATGATTATCTGATCTCCCCAGTGGCACCACACGAATACATCGAAGCAGGCGACAAGCTGATATTTTCAGGAGACATCAAGCATTTAAATGCGCTGGAACGATTTAACGGTCTGCAATTGTTTGCGGTGGAAGAGGGCTTGCTGCGCGAGAATATGATGGAAGTTATCGTCATGCCCAATGCATCCATCGAGGGTAAGACGGTCAAGGACAGCGGCTTCCGCTCGCTGTTCGATGCCGCTGTAGTGGGCATGCGCCGGGGCGGCAAGCGGCTGTCCGGAAAGCTAGGTAACATTACTATTCAAGCAGGCGACAGCATGATGCTGGCTGTTGGTCCGGATTTCAATGAGCGTAAAAACCTGGACAAGAATTTTGTAGTTGTTGATGATTCCGTTGGAGGAGCGAAAACCACGCCGATTCAGAACTACCTGGTTACAGCCACGCTGCTAGTCGTTATCGCCCTGGCAACGACCGGAGCGGTTCCACTCATCAAGGGAATGGCGTTTCTACTTGTCAGCATGTTGGTTCTGGGCGTGGTTCGAGGATCTGAATTACGGCGCAGGTTTCCATTCGAGCTCTGGCTTATTATCGCGTCTGCATTAACCTTATCCCAGGCGCTGACCAACGCTGGCCTGGTTGAGATACTGGCTAATTTTCTGCACGACCACTTGGCCCCGCTGGGGCCATATGCAGCCTTGGCCGGCATCTATTTTGGCACCTTGTTGCTGACAGAAACAATGACCAACAACGCTGCAGCGGCACTGGTATTCCCCATCGCCTTTGGCTTGGCGGAGAGCTATGGATTGTCCTATATGCCGTTTGTCATGACGGTGGCTTTTGGGGCGAGTGCAAGCTTTCTCACTCCCTATGGCTACACCACCAACCTGATGGTGCAAAACCTGGGTCGCTATGAGCTGAAGGATTACTTCCGGGCCGGGCTGCCTTTATCCATCGTTTATTCCGCAGTGGTCATTGTTTTACTGCCTATCGTTTTTCCATTTTGATGGGCCGGTCAAGACCGCTTCCAACCACTGGGTGATACTGCTGACAACTCCGTGAGGAGACCTTGCCCACCTGCTATGGCCCAGGTAACTTCCCTGTTCTTGTTCGCCCAGGGTGACTCTATGAATTGTTGATTGGGTGTAGGGTGCCAGAGCGCGATCGACTGCGCTGTCGGTGCAGAAGTTATCATCCTCAAAGCCGATAGACAGCACCGGTCCCTTGAAGTTATTCACCGCCGCAGCTAGGCCCCGGCGCCTGTCAAAGTCAAAGTTTCCTGTTTTCGCCCACTGTCGCCACTGGTTCATCATGCCCAGGGATTCTCTTTCGCCAAACCCCAGCAGGTGCCCGGGATAGAATCCGGGCGCGACTGAAAAAAGAGGAATTAAACCACACAGTAGTTGCAGCATGCGCTGTTGGCGGCCGGCATAGTCGTTGATGTAAGGGAATGCACAGGCCAGGTGAACCACGCCATGAATCTCTTGCGGATGCATGCCAGCGTAGATGGTGGATAAATGCCCACCAAGGCTGTGCCCACCAAGCAAGCGCGGGACAACGGGAACCTCAGCGGCAAGCCAGTGCATGGCGGCGGGGATATCACAATCCAGGGTTTCGTTGAACGAATAGTTGTTTTTGTAGCCTGGCCTGAAACTACTGAGTCCGTGACCTCGCTGTTCCAGAATGGCCGTGGCGCAGCCTTGCTCGGCGAGCCCCTCGGCCAACTTACAATACAGTTTTGCTTGTATCCCCAGCGCCGGTTGCAGCAATAAAGTCGCCCGGGGGTTTTGTGCACAAAACCAGTAGATGGGGACAGAAACTTTATCAGCGGTGGGAATGTATTGAATTTGCATGAGAGATTTATATCATATTATCTATACCGGTCCGGACTATATTCCCGGTGGCCTTTAATGCCATCGAAATCGGTTGATCTGGTTGTTGCTCGCAGGCAGAAGCAAAACTAAGCTGTGGTATTGGCAAACAGGGGAAATAAAACTCATGGCTGACGAAGATATTTTGGCGCGGCTGGATCGCTTGGAGTCCTTGGACGAAATTCGACAACTGGCCGCCAAGTATTCGCTGTCGCTGGACATGCGCGACCTGGACGCTCACGTCAACTTGTTCGCGGAGGATATCAGGGTCAGCAGGGACAAGGTGGGCAGGGCCTATTTGAAACATTGGCTTGATGACACTCTCAGGCTCCAGTTCACCGGAACCTCTCACCATATCGGTAATCATGTCATTGAGTTTGATGACGTAGATCATGCCCATGGCGTGGTTTACAGCAAGAATGAACACGAGACTGCTCGGTCTGATGGCGGCGCTGAATGGGTCATTATGCAGATGCTTTACTGGGACAACTACGAACGTATAGACGAGCGTTGGTATTTTCGCCGCCGGCTGCCTTGCTATTGGTATGCAACCGATATCAATAAACCACCGGTGGGTGACAACAAGATGCGCTGGCCTGATCGGGAGCCCTATGCCGGGGCGTATCATGATCTTTGGCCCAGTTGGCAGGACTTCTGGAACAATCCGCCGGGCTTAGATGAACCGGAGGTTGCCTCACCGGCTCCGCTGGATCAATTTCTTAATACAATGCGCCGTAATGCTGGCGAACCAAAAATCAGGGTACGTTAGGAGGCTGGTATGGATTTGTTTACACCTTTAGCGTTGGGCGATCTGCGTTTGCGCAATAGAATCGTGATGGCGCCAATGACCCGCAGTCGATCCAGTGTCGATGCGACGCCCAATGAGTTAATGGTGGAATATTATCGCCAGCGAGCCGGAGCTGGTCTGATTGTATCCGAGGGGATAGCCCCTAACGCTGATGGATTGGGCTACTGTCGTACGCCGGGTTTGTATACGTCAAAGCAGGTGGCCGCCTGGCGCAAGGTCACTGACGCAGTTCACGACGAGGGCGGTACGATTGTCGCGCAGCTTATGCATGTTGGTCGGGTGTCGAATCGACTGAACAAACCTGATGGTGCAGAGACTGTAGCCCCTTCGGCCATTGCCGCGAGAGGCGAGATTTATACCGACCAGGCAGGTATGCAGGCACTAGACACTCCAAGAGCCCTGACCATTGAAGAAATTACAGGTGTTGCAGAGGGCTATCGCAGGGCGACCCAGAACGCCTATGACGCCGGTTTCGATGGTGTTGAACTGCACTGTACCAGTGGCTACCTGCCAGCACAGTTTTTGTCCACTGGCAGCAATCAACGCGAGGATGAGTACGGTGGCAGCGTGGGCAACCGTTGCAGGTTTGTATTGGAAGTACTCAGTGCTATTTCGTCAGTGGGTGGGCCGGGGAAGGTCGGTATGCGAATTTGCCCGGGCAACCCGTTCAATGATCTCAAGGACGAGAATCCAGAAGAGACTTTCACCTGCTTGCTCGAACAAGCCAGTGCTATGGGCCTGGCTTATCTCCATGTGATTCGAATGCCCTCCGCAGGAATCGACAATATCGCGTTAGGGCAACGCTTTTTTGCTGACAGTTTGATTGGCAATGACAGTTATCGTTTCGATGAGGCGACGCAAGCGATTGCAGACGGAGGCCTCAGTGCGGTGTCGTTTGGCCGGGCATTTATCGCTAATCCAGATTTACCGATTCGCTGGGCGTCCGGGGCCAAACTAGCGCGACTTGATCCGGGGACGCTTTACACTCCGGGCGCAGATGGATATACCAGCTACCCAAAACTTTAAAGACAGAAGGAGCCGCAGGTGCCGGTAAAACCCGTTGATCTGGCCGGAAGTAAATTATTAATCACCGGGCCCACTGGCCAGGTGGCGCTGCCAGTGGTGGAACACTTTGCCGCTATTGCAGATGTCTATGCATTGGCGCGCTTTTCCAAGCCAGCGGATCAAGAAAAGATCCAGGCACTGGGTGCTACGGTGATACAGGCTGACCTAGCGAAGCCCGAAACCTTGCAAGCTATTCCGGCTGACATCGAATATGTGCTCAATTTTGCGGTAGTAAAAAGTGGTGACTTTGATTATGACTTAGCAGCTAATGCCGAGGGGCTGGGCCACCTCATGGTTCGGTGCAGTCACGTGCGCGCGTTTGTTCATTTTTCATCGACTGCAGTTTATGAGTATGCAGGGCAGGAGCCGCGCACAGAAAATGCGCCTTTGGGTGACAACCATCGAGTCATGTTTCCCACCTACAGTATCTCTAAAATAGCGGCGGAAACTGTATGCCGCTTTACAGCGCACCAGTACGGCATTCCAACCACCATCGCCAGGCTTAGCGTACCCTATGGAGACAATGGCGGCTGGATGTACTTTCATATGCTAATGATGCAGCAGGGTATACCTATCGAGCTGCATCCAGACCAACCGAATTATTACAACCCGCTGCATGTTGCAGACTATATCGAGAAAATACCCTACCTGTTGGGAGCGGCGAGTAAGGAAGTTACGACGCTTAATTTTGGTGGCTCAGAGCGGGTCAGTATTGAACAGTGGTGCGCTCACATTGGAGAGCTGACAGGCTTTGAAGCGATATTTGCAGCGAACCCCAAGGCTTTCGGCAGTCTTGCTATCGATACAGAAAAAATGCACGCGTTGATAGGCCCAACTAGGATGGATTGGCGCGAGGGTATTCGCAGCCAAATCGAGCATTTGGCTCCCCAATGGTTGGTCTCTAAGAACTGAATCCGCTTACTTAACGGCGCCGCCGCCGTCAACAGAGAGTAGTTGACCGGTGATAAATGAGGCGCGATCGCTACACAGGAACACAACCGCTTCGGCAATTTCCTCAGGCTCTCCCAGGCGATTCATTACCGCTGCGCGTTTTAGCCCTTGTGCCATGTCAGGCTGATCTTCAAAATATTTCTCCACGCCCGGCGTTCGGATCACGCCTGGCGACACAGCATTGATGCGAATGCCCTGGCCACCGTATTCAGCAGCGGAGCTTTTTGTCAGTAAATTGACGCCGCTTTTCGCTGCTGCATAGGCGGTGTTGTATGCCTGCCCACGAAGTGACGCATTGGAAGAAATGTTAACTATAGCGCCGCCGCCCTGAGCAAGCATCTGTGGAATTTCATATTTCATGCACAGCCAGGTATTGGTCAGACACATTTGCAGGGTTTGGTCGAAAACCTCTCGCGTATACTCGTGAATAGGGCCTGCACCGCGGCTAAGTGCTGCACTGTTGCAGGCAATGTCCAGACGGCCATAGTTCTTGATAACCGAGTCGATCATAGATTTCACTGACTCTTCGTCACTGACGTCGCCGAAAGCAAAAGCGGCATCTCCACCTGCTTGCTGGATCAGGTTAACCGTTTCCTCGCCCATATCCCTGTTGAAATCGGCGACCATGATTTTCGCGCCTTCTGCAGCACAGCGCATAGCAATGGCGCGCCCGATGCCCTGGCCTGCGCCGGTGACTACACCTACCTTATCGTCAAGTAATCCCATTTCTTATCCCCGGATACATTGCATTAGGCGAGTTCCTTGCCTGTTTTTCGAAGTGCGACCAGCACCATTGGTAATACCAGTACAGCAGCCATAGAGCCAGCCCACAAGCCTTTGAAAATGGCATAGTGCAGTGGCGCAATCTCGGTGACACCTAGCAGGTAGAAGCCAAGGAGAGTCGTCGGCGCAATCACCAACATGCCCACGAGTCCAAACACAATGGCACTCTTGCCGGTGGAGTAGGGCAAAAGATTAGCCAAGCGCTGGATGGGTGATTCAGGTCCAAGGCTCATGGTCTGCAGTTTCCCTTTCTTTTGTTTAGAGCGCTGTAAGGGAATGACAATTAGCGCGACAATAAGCGGGAGAAGTAGTGCTGTGGCAGTGACATCAATGGCGAAGCTGTGCTCTCCACCCCACTGCAGGGCCGGACCTGATCGAATCAGGAACCATGCGATGATGCCGTTAAATAGTGCATTGGACAGGCCACTCACCAACGCCTCGTGTTTGAGATGCTCTCTCGTTGCTCCTGACACCAGTACTCAACCTGTTGTTGTTCCATAATCTGCTTATGATAGGCTTACGGATATCTCAGGGTAGGGCCACTTAGGTCACATTTATAAACATTATCTACCGAAGCCTCTATGAATGAAGTTAGCGTTTCTGCCCGCAAGTTCCATCGTCTTTTTGATTATTTGAAACGACTGGAACTCGATGTCGATGCCATTGCTGCGAGGGCCAGGCTTTCACGCCAGCGCATTTTGAAACTCGACGAGGCCGAGACCATTCCCGGGCAGCACTATTCCAGGCTTTACAAAGAAGCGGTCGTGGAGATGCAGACTCTCAAGCAACCCCTGCCATGGGCTGCGGGAGTCGGCAGTGAAGCCTTCGAACTTATGTGCCATTGCATGATAGGTGCGCGTACCCTGGGCGATGCACTGGTGCTTGCTGCGCGCTATGAAAAGATGGTGTACCCAATGATAGGCCATCGGGTTTGTCTGGATGTTGAGGGCGATACCGCGATCCTGGGCTATCACATTCGCTTCACTGAACGCGGCGCAGCTCTAGTGCCTGATAACTGGGACAGGGCTGATTATCAGGATACCGTGGCAAAGGCGTCTGGGCTGTTGATTTGGCATGCACTCTGTGGCTGGTTGGTAGGTGAGTCGCTGGCGATAGAGCAGGCCAATATCTCAGCACCCTTTCTCAATAGTGCTTATCACGAAAGTCTCAGTGCGAATTTTCATAGCAAGGTCTTGTTTGATGCGCCGGATACTAATTTCTCTTTTTCTGCTGAGCAGTTGGAGCGTCGTATTGTTCATACTGCCGACTCCTTGCGGGAGTTTCTCGAAAACGCAATCTATCAATTAATCTTGATCGAGCGAAAGCCCGCCAGCACCAGTGCAGCCATCAAATCACTAATTACTATTGACCTTGCAGTGGGGCTGCCTTCGTTCTCTGATATTGCCGCGCAATTGCACATGTCTGAGTCCAGCCTGCGACGGAGGTTGCAGGGCGAGTCCACCAGTTATCAGCAGCTTAAAGATGAGGTTCGGTGTCAGGTGGCGATAGACAAGTTGCTTAACGAAGATTCGAAAGTAGCTGACTTGTCGGACTACCTTGGCTTTACAGAGCCCAGTTCTTTTGTGCGGTCTTTCAAGAATTGGACGGGTGAGACGCCTCGAACCTACCGGGAAAAAATCCAGGCGCTTGCCCAGGATCTCAGCTGAACTGAAAAGCCAGTTAATCTGGCCGCTTCCGCTTCAGACTAAACAGTACGTTCGATCATAATGGTCCCTCGATATTCAGCAATCAGGAGGCGTTAAATGTTGTTGCAAGGAAAAGTGGCGCTGGTCACTGGGGCGGGGCAGGGGGTAGGACAAGGTATTGCCCTGGCATTGGCAGCAGAGGGAGCACGGGTTGCTGTCACTGGAAGAACCCTGTCAAAGTTGGAGTCTACGTGTGAACAAATTATTGAACGCGGCGGTGATGCGGTGGCAATAGAGTGTCAGGTAAAGTCTCTGGATTCCCTGACCCAATGTGTAGAGTCTGTGGTGGCTCATTTTGGAGGATTGCAGATTCTGGTGAATAATGCCCAGGAAGTGCCGCTTGGGACGCTGGAGCAGGTGAGTGATGAAGCGTTTACCGCCGGTTTTGAGTCGGGCCCTTTGGCGACTCTGCGGATGATGAAGCTCTGCTACCCTCATTTGAAGGGCGATGGTTCGATCGTTAATCTTGGCAGTTCCGCTGGCAAACGCTGGGATATGACAGGCTACGGAGCCTATGCCGCTACCAAAGAGTCGATTCGGTCGTTAACCAGGGCTGCGGCCTGTGAGTGGGGCGCTGACGGCATTCGTACCAATGTTATTTTGCCCCACGCCAAGTCTCCTGGACTCGCCTGGTGGATAGAAAACAAGCCGGAAGAAGCAGCTGAGTTTATCCAGAGTATCCCGCAACAAAGGGTAGGTGACTGCGAGGACGATATCGGGCGATTTGTGGCCCTGTTATGCAGTAAAGGATCATCCTACGTGAACGGGCAGAGCATCGGTTTAGACGGCGGCCAAGCCCTTATAGCCTAAGGAGGTAATGTGCGAGTAATGGTAACAGGTGGGACCGGGTTTATCGGTTACCACACAGTAATGGCGTTGTTGGACGCGGGACTGGAGGTGAGTCTTCTGGTTCGTAGTATAGATAAAATGGAGCGTATGTACGGGCCGGGGGTGATTCAGCATCACACCGTTGGCGATATAGGTGACGCAGCTTCTGTGCGGCAGGCCCTCGAGGGCTGCGATGGCGTAGTGCATGTGGCAGCGCTGGTATCCACCCATGCTGCTGATGCCGAGCGCGTTTATCGGACCAATCTGCAAGGCGCGCATAATGTCTTGGGTGAGGCCGCTGAGATGGGCATGCAAACTATTATCCATGTGTCTAGCGTGACTGCTATTTATGATCCCGCAGCTAGCGTGCTCAACGAGGACTCACCGCCGGGCCCCAGTCCCAGAGGTTATGGCCGCTCCAAGGTCGCTTGTGAAGAATACGCCCGCTCGTTGCAGGCCCAGGGGCATCCGGTGTTCATTACTTATCCAGCATCGGTGATGGGGCCAGATGCCCCGGAGATGACAGAAGCCCATATTGGTCTGCAAACTTACCTGAGCAAATTTGTTCCGCTGATGTCGAGCGGCAATCAGTATGTTGATGCCCGTGACATTGCGCGAGCACATTTACACATTCTGCAATACGAGGTTCCTTCCAATCGCTATGTGCTGGGCGGGCATTATCTGAGCTGGAAAAAGCTTGGGCCTGAGCTAGAGGCATTGACCGGTCGCAAGATTATTCAGCTACCGATCAGCGGGGGCCTCATGCGGGCTGCTGGTAGCCTGGCCGATACCTTGGCACCTGTTTTAAAGTTGGAATTGCCCGTTACCCGGGAGGGGCTCAATTACGCCACTCAATGGGTCCAACTCGATAACTCACGCATTGAAAACGAGCTGGACTTTGAGTTCCGCCCACTCGAAGAAACTATGGCAGACTCGATTCGCTGGCTTTATCAAGAGGGCCATATCACCGCCAGGCAGGCAGGGCGGCTGGCCCAGTCCAGGGATTAACACCCTGTTTGGCCGCCTAGTGAGACTCTCGGTGTGCAAATAAGCCTCCAGCTTAACGTTCTCCGTCGCGGGGGGGCTGCCTTGTGGGTCAAATATGGCCTAAAATCACAAAATCATGTCCCATATCAATATCCCGATTAGTGCTAAGCTGTTGTAATATCCGCCGCCACGGGAAATAGGGACATGTGCGACCAGGCTGCCCGTGGTAATGGCTGGATAAATTTGAGTTGAAAGGTCGTCGCTAGGGCGATAGTTCTCGTTTGTTGCAGACTGCGTTCGCAGTCATGAAGCGGCAGTTGGGGGCGTCACAATATAGTGAACGGACACACTGGCCAGAAGAAGATAGAGATTGCATAAAAGATCCCGTGCACCAAGGGCGTGAATCCACGTCTGGGGGCAATCGGCTTGCACATTGAAATGGAATATGACGATAGCGGTAAAGCCGCAATATGCATTAAGCACCTATTAATACTCGTAGAGGGAAGTACTATGAAGAAGAAGCTGCTAGCAATGTCGGTCCTCGCCGCCATCAGTACGCAAGCATACGCTTTTCAGTTTGACACATCGGATGATTGGGAAATTCGCTGGGACAACACGGTAAAAGCCAACGTGATGTCTCGGGTGGAAAAGCAGAACAAAAATGTTTATGAAGGCGGTAGAGGAAACTCCGCCGTTGGTGCTGGTCTTGCGGATGATGCCGACCTCTCTGTTGATCGTAGCAATCTCGGTATCATCAGCACTCGTTTGGACGTGCTGTCTGAATTCGACGTGATTTGGAAGGATGATTTCGGGTTCCGGATCAGCGGTTCTGCGTGGTATGACCACGCTTATAAAGATTCAGACCACCCGTCAGAACGCATTCAAACCTGGGCAAGCCCCAGTGTAAGTCCGGGCAAATATTCAGATTCGGCCGAAGATCTTCACTATCTTGGCGGCGAAATTTTAGATGCCTTCGTATTTGGTAACTGGTACATCGGCGATACTTCTCTTGGTGTGCGTGCTGGACGGCACACTATTTATTGGGGCAATAGCTTGCTGGCAACAGGCGCGATCGCCGGTGTGGGCGGTGCGATGGCTCCCGTTGATTTTATGAAGGCTCTCTCGGTACCTGGCTCTGAAGCCAAGGAACTATTCAGACCTACTGCCAAGCTTTCGACAGTTTTTCAGGTCACTGACAATCTAACCCTTAATGCTTATTACAGCTTTGAGCACGAGCGTTATCGCCTGCCTGAGACGGGTACTTATTTCAGCCCAGCGGAAGGCCTGACAGAAGATACAGAGTTCGCAACTTTTATAGCAGGAGATCCGCTAAGAGTTGGCCTGGAAGGCAATAAAGACCGTGCTGACAGCGATGAGTGGGGGTTTAACCTCCAGTATTGGGTTGATGCGTGGTCGCTGGAGACAAGTTTTATCTACCTGAATTATGTGGATAAAAACCTGCATGGTCTGCACGCGGGTTTTGATACAGGGCAATACGCATATTTTGCGGCAGGTCAAGGCGATCCGCTTGCAGCGGGATTACTTGGAGCCTGGAATGGCGGCTGTGCCGTCGGGCTGTTGGAGCCTTGCCCGCCAAATACACCAGACATTGATCCCAACACAGGGACCGTTGTACTGGGGCAAAGCCGTTGGCTGTTCAAAGATGATATCGATCTTTATGCCATTTCACTTGCCAAGGAAATTGGCGGCATCAGCTTTGGTGCGGATATCGTTTTGCGCCAGGATACAGGCCTTGCTCCCGATCTGACTAACTCTTTCCAGCGTTTTTATGGCGCACCTGAAGGGTTTGTAGGTTTGATTGAAGAGAACCTGCCGTTTAGTTATCTGCCCGGGGAATGGGACGAGTACGACTCCAGTAATTACCTGGGTCCGGTCGGAGATGTTTGGTCGGTCGTTATCAACGGTATTGGCCTTCTGAGTAGTGGCCCACTGTGGGATGGCGGTACGTACATTTTCGAGGCCACGTTCCAGATGTTAGACAAGTGCACCGAAGGCTGCTCTGAGGGAGCGAGCGGAGACGTGTCGCTGCTGGATTATCGCGTTTATGAAGACCGCGTTGTGAGTACCGTCGGGGGCGTATTCAAGCCAACCTGGTACCAGGTTTATCCCGGCTGGGATCTCAGTGCGATCGCCTCGATTTCATACACGATTGACGGTGAAAAGAGTCCCTTCACTTTTGGTGGTGATGAGGAGCGCGGAAGCGGCAGCCTCGGCTTGGAACTGAGCATTGACCAGAAGTGGACTGTAGATATGCGTTACAACGCCTTCTTCGGTCCGGTCGCAGCAGGCATTGGCGGTTTGTTGACCGATCGTGACAATGTTTCCATTACTGCCAAGCGAACCTTCTAGGATTGGTCTAGTCTATTTGCATGACGATTTATGTATCGTATAAGAGGATCTTAAGATGATTTACAAAAAAATTCTGGCTGCGTTATGTTTTAGCAGCTTAGTGACGTCCACTGCGCTTGCGTCTGTTTCCACTGAGGAAGCGGCACGTTTGGGTGTGGACCTCACGCCAATGGGCGCCGAGGCTGGCCCGAATGCGGACGGCAGTATTCCCGCCTGGAATCCTGCGGGTACGCCCATTCCAGCAGACTTCGTTGCTGGGTCTGATAACTACGTAGATGCGTATCCGGGCGAAGAGCCGCTGTATACGATTGACGGCAGCAATTACCAGGAATACGCGGAGGTACTTACTGAAGGCTCCAAAGCGATGTTCGAAAAGCTGGGCGCCGACGGTTTTAAAATGAATGTGTATCCCACCAAGCGCGACTTTGTCGTACCGGAATGGGTCTACAGCAACACCGCGAAAAACGCCACTGGCGCCACCCTTGAAGACGGTGGACAGCGAATTGCAAACGCTTACCCGGGTGTACCTTTTCCGCTGCCCCAAAGCGGACTGGAAGTGCTTTGGAATCATCTGACTCGCTATCTCTCTGACCACACGGTTAAGTACGATACTTATTATGTGAGCTCTAATGGTAAGCCAATCTTGTCCACCACGGGCCTGATGGGCAATGTGTTGCCGATGTATAAGTCGCCAGAAAGCATCATGGACGATACTCCCTGGTTGAAGCTGCGAATTAACTACAAGGCACCTGCCCGACGCGCTGGAGAAATTCTGCTGGTGCACGAGCCCGGAGCTGACTTTACCCAAGGTAAGGGTCGTAAGGCCTGGCAGTACCTGACAGGACAGCGTCGTGTTCGTTTGGCGCCAGCCGTAAACTTCGATACGCCAAACCCCGGTGTTGCGGGAACCTCTACCTACGATGATTCGTTTATCATCAACGGTTCCCCAGAGCGCTTCGACTGGAAGCTGGTCGGTAAGAAGGAAATGATTGTTCCTTACTCTTCTTATGACTTTGTGTTTCAGCGCGAACTTAAGGACACGTTGGGGGAGAAGTTCATTGACCCCGAGGTAGTGCGTTGGGAAAAGCATCGCATGTGGATTATTGAAGCGACGCTGAAAGAGGGTAATCGCCATCTTTACAGCAAGCGTCGTTTTTACATCGATGAGGATAGCTGGGCAGGTTTGGCTGCGGAGAACTATGACGGCCAGGGCAACATGTGGCGCGTTCAGTTCGCTTACGGAGCGAACTTATATGACATCAAGTCCAACTATCATTTCGCCTACGGTGCCTATGACCTGGTTCAGGGGATATACAACCTGAATACCAAACCATCGCCCGGTGGATTTAAAAATGGTGTTGACCAGAAAGATAGCTGGTTCAGCCCTAAAGGAATGGCCCGCGGCGGTGTACGCTAGGGCGGCCTGATACAGGGGGCGTTGTTTCGGCAGCGCCCCTTTTTTGGTTTTAATTTATTGGATAAAACGGGAAGTAAGTCCATGGGAATGAGACGCGCACTAATCGGTATCGTGCTTGCAGGGTTGCTGGCTCCAGTCGCAGCGACGACATACGCCAAGACTTATGACGTGCTCGAACTTCCGGCAAGCAAGAGTGAACTGGCAAGCGAGTCGCTGATTTACACGATTAGAGAGTTTCATGGTCGCTTCTACGCCACTGGGCATCGCGGTCACATTCTGATCTCTGAGGATGGAATGAATTGGCAGCAGGCCGACGTTCCGGTCAGAAGCAGTATTCTCGACATACACTTTCCCACACCTGAGCTTGGATGGGCTGTCGGGCATGAGGGCATTATTCTGCACTCAAGCGATGGCGGTAAAAGCTGGTCAAAGCAATATGACGGTTTACGCTATGGTTCGGAGGGGTTGGTCTACTACTCTGACCTTGCCGAGAAAAATCCCGACAATGAGGACTTTCCTTACCTGGTAGAGGAGATGCAGTTTGCTGTAGACCAGGGGGCGGATAAGCCGTTGTTCAGGGTCTTTTTTCATAGCCCAAGCCATGGCCATGCCTTTGGCGCTTACGGCATGATTATGAAGACAGAAGACGGTGGTGAAAACTGGATTCACGTCTTGGAAACAACCGAAAATGATTCTTTCTATCATGTTTTTGACTTTGCTCCGCTTGCAGGCGAAAAGCGCTTTTTCCTTAGCGGCGAAGCAGGTTTGTTTATGATTGGTGATGTCGAAGCCAAAACGGCGACGCTGGTCGAAACAGTCCCCTGGGAAGGTAGCTTCTTTGCCAGCGCAGCCTCTAATAGCGGAGCCGTGGTCCTCGGTGGTTTGCGCGGTCGTATGTTTCGCACAGAAGACGAAGGCCAGAGCTGGGAGGAGGTCATAAAACCACCCAGTAGTTCTATTGTGGCGGCTACCAAACTGGATGACGGTCGGCTGCTCTTCGCAGGCATTGCAGGTGAAATTCTGTTTAGTGTCGATGACGGTAGAAGCTTTAATTATTTGCCCGTATCCAGCGGTAATCGCGTCTACACCGTGGAACAAGGCCCAGAAGGCAGCATACTGGTAGGTGGCCCAGCGGGCATTCAAAAACTCGCTCTTCCAAACCAATAAAAAATTATCGGAGACAACACCATGGCGCATGTAGAACAGTCAGAACTTCCGGTAATTTCGGATCTGAACGAATTTGATTACGACTCGGGAACTTTCCTCGAAAAACTGGTTTTTAACAATCGCGCAGTAGTAATGTTGATATGCGCGCTGGTTACCCTGGTCCTGGGTTTTCAGGCTTTTCAAATTGAACTCAAGGCGGGCTTTGAAAAAACCCTGCCCAAGGCGCATCAATTTGTTATCAATTATGAGGCTAATAAGAACGACCTTAAGGGCCTTGGAAACAATTTACGTATTGTGGTCGCGGTAGAAGAAGGCACCATTTTTTCGGCGGAGAACCTGAAGTTTCTCGAAGAGGTTAACGACGCGATATTTTTTATTCCTGGCGTCGATCGAAATGGCATGAAATCTCTGTTCACGCCGAATACGCGTTGGCGAGTGGTGACAGAACAGGGGTTTGAGGGCGGCCCGGTCATTCCCGGTAACTTCGATGGTTCTGACGGTTCTATCGCTGAGGTGAAGCGCAATATTCGTCGCGCCGGAATCATGGGCGACCTTGTAGCGAACAACGAGAAGTCAGCTGCGATTATTGTGCCGCTGCTCGATAAGAACCCGGAAACGGGTGAGCGTCTGGATTACTCTGAGCTAGGCGATAAATTAGAAGAAATACGCGCTCAATTTACCGAAGGTAGCTCGGACAAATCTATACACATTATTGGCTTCGCCAAACTGATTGCTGACCTTATCGACGGGTTGTTCGCAGTGATGGTGTTCTTCGCAGTCGCCGTTGTTATCGCGACAGCGTTACTCTACTGGTACACACGGTGTTTCCGTTCAACAGTGATGGTGATTGCCTGTACTCTGGTGGCGGTTGCCTGGCAGTTGGGCATTTTGTCGATGCTCGGTTACGAACTGGACCCGTTTTCTATTCTTGTACCGTTCCTGGTTTTCGCTATTGGTGTTAGCCATGGTGCCCAGAAGCTCAACGGCGTGTTGCAGGATATTGGTCGGGGCACTCACCGTTATATCGCTGCCCGCTACACCTTCAGACGCTTGTTCCTTGCAGGGGTCACTGCATTGTTGTCCGACGGAGTCGGCTTCGCCGTATTAATGATTATCCAGATTCAGGTGATTCAGGATTTAGCGATTACGGCGAGTATCGGTGTGTTGGTGTTGATCTTCACTAACCTCATCCTGATACCTATCGTGCTGTCTTACACTGGCGTCGGGCGCAAGTGTGCAGAACGTGCCGCTCGCCCAGTTAAAAGTGCGGAGGAAATGCACATTGTCTGGCGTTTCCTGCTCTCCTTCACCAAGCCGGGTCCTGCTGCCGCGGCAATTGCCGTCAGTGTAGTTCTTGCGGTGGTGGGTTTGTATGTCGCAATGGACCTGAAAATTGGTGATCTCGATAAGGGCGCGCCCGAACTACGTGCCGATTCAACCTACAATAAAGACGTGGCGTTTATGACTGAGAACTATTCAGTCAGCACCGATGTTTTTGCCATCATTATTAAGACAGCTCCCGATGGCTGCATCGATCTCGAAGGTTTGAATCTGGCTAATGAGCTCGAGTGGCAGTTGCGACAGGTTCCCGGTGTGGAAGATGTGAGGGGACTGAACGTTCGAACTCGCGAAATTATGATGGGTATTAATGAGGGCTTCCCTAAATGGCAGTCCTTGTTCCGCAATCAGGATACGGTTAACTATGCTGTCAGCGAGCTGGTGACCCTGGAGTATGTCGATCCCGGCTGTTCGATTTGGCCTATGCTGATTTATCTTGCAGACCATAAGGCTGAGACCCTGGAACAGGTGGTCACTGCCCTGGATACGTTTAATGAGGAATGGGGCGAGGTCGAGAAGATCGAGTTCATGGGAGCCGCAGGTAGCTCAGGCTTCGAAGCCGCGACCAACATTGTGGTGAAGAAGGCCAATCGTGAAATGCTGTTCTACGTGTACGGCGCGGTTATCGTGCTGTGTATGCTGACCTTCCGTTCAGTGCCCGGCGTGATTTGCGCGGTGTTGCCCCTCATGCTCACCTCTATTCTTTGTGAGGCTCTGATGGTGTGGCTAGGTATGGGCGTGAAGGTTGCCACTCTGCCGGTAATTGCACTCGGCGTGGGAATCGGGGTGGACTACGCGCTCTATGTGTTAACGGTGATATTGGCAAAAGAGAAGCAGGGCATGGATCTGACTACCGCTTATTACGAGACGCTTAACTTCACCGGACGTGTGGTGGCGCTGATTGGTATCACATTAGCTGCCGGGGTGATTACCTGGGCGGCGTCGCCCATTAAATTCCAGGCCGATATGGGTATCCTGCTGACCTTCATGTTCATCTGGAATATGTTCGGTGCCTTAATCTTGATGCCGGCTCTGGCTTGCTTCCTGGTCAAGCCCAATAAAGAAGTCGCCGAGGCATAAAATAACAGTTGAACCAAGCGGCCACCGGGGTATCTCGCTGGCCGCTTTTTTGTCTCCTCAATAGTCTGGAGAGTGTAATGAAATATCTGGTTCGCTCAGCCACCTGCCTGTTCGTTGTAATTGCGATCAGTGCCTGTTCTGCGCCATCGATTGATGAGCAACCCGCCCAGGAGTTTGCCGTTGAGGGCTTGCACTCGGTGAGCGCCACTGGTTTTGAAAAAGCCTACGTCCTGCCGGGAGCCAACCTAGCGGATTATGGAGCTGTTGTTTTTGAGCCTTTCCGCTCGGCAGAAGCCGACGTTACCGGCACGACAGTAACAGGGACTAATCGCAGGGATTGGCAGATGACACCCGCACGTCAGGTCAAACTTTCGCAAGCATGGGGTGATGCCACTGGTCACGCGTTTCGTGATTATCCGCGGGAGGAAACTCGCGAGCAGGGTCTGCGGGTAGAGGCCGAGCTAACCCGGATCAGCCCTGGTCGCTCTTCAAATACCTCAGCGCTGACCGTGGGCTCGGCTTCAAGTGCCAATCGGGAAGTTGTGAATGTGTCGGTAGAGTTTCGCTTGTTCGATGAGGCGTCAGGCCAGTTACTCGCTGTTGTGCGAGACCGTCAGGCCATTGGTGCATTGCAGTGGACGCGGGCAGCGGGTGTGGATATGGCCAACCTGCTTAACAGTTGGGCCGCGCTGCTACATACCCGGATTTCGGGGCATTAGGTGGTTTGTGAGGGCTGGCCGTGGCGCTCAGAACCCAGATCGCTTTCCGAGTGACCGGAGCCTATCTGTTCTTGCCACACCCCGAGACCGAGAACGATTACTGCGATTGAAATAACGTAGACCATGATGAACCTCTTAGTGATCGCCGGTGTTGGTTCTTCCGGCCACGGGTCTAATGTAGGGTCTGAATGTTTATTCTTCAAATGGCGATAAGTCATTATTAATATGAATTAAATTCATTAATTGTCATATTGGTGGGAGCTTAAATGGAGATTAGGGACCTGGGTCAGCTAGATCTAAACCTGCTGGTGGCGCTCGAAGCGCTGTTGGAGGAGCGGTCTGTTTCCCGCGCGGCTGAGCGTCTCTATATCACCCAGTCGGCCATGAGTAAAACCTTGGGAAGGCTGCGTGATTTGTTCGATGATCAGCTGTTTGTGCGCAGCGGGTCTGGCATGGTGCCTACGCCTCGGGCGGAACAACTGGGCTTAACGTTGCCGGAAGTGTTGCGCGCGGTGCAGGGAATGGTCCAGCCTTTAGAGTTTGATCCGCTCGCGTATAAAGGGCATATGAACTTGCTGGTGCAGGGACATATGGGCGTGTGGTTTCTTCCCTCTTTGATTACCAAGCTCGCGCAAACCGCGCCTGGGCTAAAAGTGCGTGCCTATTCCCGCGCCGATCAACCGTTTGAGCAATTGGCAGATGGGGCACTCGATTTTGCGCTGCAGGTCGAACGACTACAGTATCCAAAGGACCTTGAAATAAGTACTTTGGCTTTTGCTCAACCGGTGTTGCTGGCGCGCAGGGGGCATCCACTGGAGGGCACCGAGTTTGGCATTGACGATGTCGCCCGTTATCCCCAGGTAGCGCTGCTATCTACTGATCTGAGTGAATTGAAATTCCACGAGGGCAACGCAGCAGCAATTTTAGAGTACGAGCGACGTGCGGACCCTCACGTGGAAACAGATGATTTACAGACTGCTGTGCAAATTGTCAGTCAAACCGACTACCTGTTTCCTGCCCCACCGATGTTTATTGAACAGTTTAATTTGTCGCGAGACATGGTAGCTCTGCCTCTACCCGGAGTGGGGGCATTTGCAATCAAGTATGTCGCGGTGCGTCATCAACGGGTGCTGGGATCTGCGCCGCACGAGTTCTTTTATCAACAGGTACTTGAGCTTACTGAAGAGTTCAGGCACAAATTTGGGCTGCCTGATCTGGCAGAACTTCGCAAGCTACGCAAGCTGGCTTACTGAAAGAGAGGCGAGCTGCTATCCTGCTTTTGAATCGAATAGAGGGCCATATTTTGCACGAAGACCGCTTAACCATTGCTATGCAAAAATTTGCAATTGCTGTATGTGGATTGACATTGATGACGGGGCTGGCCGGTGCTCAGCAACTGGAAGATAGCCTAGAGGTTGTGACAGACACTACGACCAGCGCCGTGGTCTCACAACAAAGAGTGGATGTACTATCTCGAGAGACTCGTCTTCTGCTGGAGGAATACCGAAGCCTGAAAGAGAGTGTGGAGTACGAGCAGGCCTATACCCGGGAACTGGAGCAGTTGGAGGTCTCTCAACAGCAACAAATTGATTCTCTCAATCGCCAGATAGCACAATCGAGAATAACCCGTCAGCGGATTGTTCCGCTAATGCGGTCAATGGTCGATGCGCTGGAAAGCTTTGTTGTGCTCGATTTACCCTTTCACCAGGAGGAGCGTATTGCGGCGGTGCTGCAACTGAAGCAGCGATTGGACAGGGCGGACATCTCAGTGTCTGCACGGTTTCGCCTGCTCCTGGAAACCTATCAGATCGAACAGGGTTATAGCGGAACTGTAGAAGCCTGGAGAGGCCCTCTTAACCTTGAGGGGGAAACTTTTTCCGTTGAGTATTTGCGTTTGGGGCGAGTCGCGCTGTTTTACCAGAGTCTGGACCGTAAAAGCAGTGCCTATTGGGATCGCGATACCCAGTCCTGGCTGACGTTAGAGGCAGAGCACAACCGCTCACTGTCTCAGGCGATGCGAGTGGCGCGTAGCCAAACGGCGCCGCAGTTAATGGCATTGCCCCTTATGGCGCAGGGAGGCCCGCCATGAAGCAATGGATAGCAGCGACTCTCGTTATTGCTTGTTGGCTACCTGTCGCTTCTCTGGCTGAGCAGCAAATCCAGGACCTGGATCAACTACTGACAGCGGTTAAACAGCAGCAAGCTGAGCAGCGTGAACTTAATCGACAGCGTGAACGCGAGTTTCTGTTTGATAAACGGCAACAGCAGCAGCTCTTGCAAAAAGCACGAAGTGATTTCGAGAAGTATCAGCAGGAAAACCAGCCACTGCTGGCAATCACCGATAAAAATGCAGATGAGCTCGCCCGCTTGGAGAAAGAGCTCTCCGGGGTAGTGGGCGATATGGGCGATGTTTCCAACACATTTCGTGAGTTCGCCGGTGATTTTTCTGCGGTGCTAAGGGAGTCGATGGTCAGCGCTCAATTTCCCCAGAGACTAGAGCAGGCGCAGGCTCTGGCAGACGCCGATATTCAGGCCAGCATTGAAGAAATACAGGCCCTTTGGTTGCTATTGCAGGAGGATATGACGGAGTCTGGCAAGGTCGCGCAATTTCCGGCGGCTGTGATCGACAGTGCGGGTGCGATGCAATCCGTTGACGTTCTGCGAGTTGGCGTGTTTTCCGCCTGGAGTAGTGGAGACTTTTTACGCTATGTCCCCGAGACCGCCGAATTACTGTCCTTGAGTCGGCAGCCGCCGATGCGCTATCGCAACGCGGCTCGTGAGTTTGCACAGGCTGATAGTGGTATTTACACACTGGCGATCGACCCGACTCGCGGCAGTCTATTGGGCATGCTCAGTTTTACCCCCGATTTACGCGAACGCATAGAGCAGGGCGGAACCATCGGATTTATCATTATTGGCCTGGGGATGTTGGGCATAGCGCTGACACTTTGGCGCTTGGTTTATTTGCTGGGTGTTTCTCGCCGTATCAATCGTCAGCTGCGCACTGTGTCCGTCCCCACAGCGAGTAATCCCCTGGGTAGAGTACTGCTGGCCGTTGAGGGTCTTTCAGTGGAGGATGATGAGCTCGTGCAACTCAAGCTGGACGAGGCGGTTCTTGCAGAAATACCGGCGCTGGAAAGAGGCAATGGACTGATCAAACTATTCGCTGCAACCTCACCTCTGCTAGGCCTGCTGGGCACTGTGACGGGCATGATTCTGACCTTTCAGGCTATTAGCCTGTTCGGCACCGGTGATCCGAAGTTAATGGCGGGGGGGATTTCCCAGGCATTGATGACCACTGTCTTAGGCCTGGTTGTTGCCATACCCTTGTTGTTTGGTCACAGTGTTGTAGCTTACTTATCGAGGGTCATGGTCCAGCGGCTGGATGAACAGTGTGCCGGTGTTTTAGCGCGCTCAGCTGAAAAGCAGGAGCCCTGATCAATGGTGCTCTGGTATGAAGTCACCGACTTTATGGATCAGGGAGGTCCAGTGTTATGGCTGTTGTTTTTCACCTGCCTCTTGCTTTGGCTGTTGATTTTAGAGCGAGTCTGGTTTCTGCGTTTGACCTGGCCCCCACAAGCAAGGACCTTGATCAGTGAATGGCAAGGCCGTGCGGATCGCAGGTCATGGAAGGCCAAAAAGATTCGCGAGTCGGTGGTGTCCGAATCGTCAGTTCAACTTCACGCACAACTGCCGATGATCCGTGTACTCGTTGCTATGTGCCCTTTGCTTGGCTTATTGGGTACGGTACTGGGAATGGTCGGTGTATTTGAAGTGATTGCCGTGAGTGGAAACGACGATGCCCCGGCGATGGCAAGGGGGATTTATCGGGCCACCATTCCGACCATGGCCGGGCTGGTTGTGGCTCTTACGGGAATCTATTTTACCGTTCGCCTGGGTCAGTTGGCGGATCGCCGTGCCAGTGCTCTGCGCGATGCGATGCCTTTGCTAGACACAGCAGGGAGGGCGAACCAATGAGTGCCAGACGCCACCTTCCTCCGGCTGATGAAACCGAGCTGGATATGACGCCCATGTTGGATATCGTGTTCATCATGCTCATCTTTTTTATTGTTACAACGTCCTTTGTCAAAGAGTCGGGCGTCACTGTATCAACGCCCCAGGCCGACACGGCTGCGCCACAGGAGAGTGCCAATATATTCATTGCCATCACCGCCAATGGGGAAGTCTGGATAGATCGACGACCGGTGGACCCCCGTAGCGTTCGCGCCATCGTAGCGCGCTTGCACGCCGATAACCCCGAAGGTTCGGTCATCATTCAGTCGGACGGCGAGGCTTCTACCCGCATGTTAGTGGAGGTGATGGATCAAGTACGCCTCGCAGGAGTGGAAGGTATTGCTATTGCAGCTGATAAAGGCCCGCAATGACGAGGAGTATTCCCTTCAGGTTATTGCCTGCTTTCGCTGGTGCCCTGGTAATTAGTCTGGCGATTTTTCTGTTTATGCAAAGTCTGATCAAGCGCGGTCAGAGCGAGGACCTGCAGTTGGCGGTCTATCAAAAGGTGGAGATTCTGCGCCAACAGCCTGAAACAGAAGAATTCGAGGATATGAATGAGGCGCCCCAGGAGACGCAGCAGGAACCTTTGATGGAGCAGTTGCAAATGGCTCCGCCAACACCCCAGCCACAGCAGGCGCTTGAAATGCCATCACTGGATCTGGGTGTTGGCGATCTTGATATTCGCGCAGTGGGTGATAATTTTAAGGCTCCGTTGGGTGCCGCTGGTGTTGTTATCCCCGGTGGTGGACAGGATGCCAAAGGGTTTGTGGAAGTGGTTCCCTACAATACGCGTAAGCCCAATGTTCCGAATGTCGCCTGGCAGAATAAGATAACGGGTTGGGTATTGGTCGCGTTTACGGTGACGCCCGGTGGCGATACGCGTGATGTACGCGTGTTGGATGCAAAACCTCGCGGTGTATTCGAGGAAAAAGTGATTGCTGCTGTGGAGGATTGGCAGTATTCGATGAAGTTCGCCGGTAAATCTTCTGCCAATGTGGTACTGACCCAGCGTGTCGATGTTCGTTGGCAGGATTTCCCTAACAACATTCCCAACGTAGACTGACCGTGTCCGGACTCAAATTCATATTGCTGCTTGCCTGCTTGTTCGCATCGGTCACTTTTGGGCAGGAACAGGGACAATACCGCAGTCGAATCATGCTCGACCCATTAGGAGAGATGGGCAGGGGTTCCGAGCTGTCTGTTGCAGAGCTTGAGAAGCAGATTAGTAGTATTGAAGATCCCTACGCAAAGTCCAGTGCCGGCCGCTTTCTCGCACGACATTATGTGCAGCAAAAAGACTACGCCAGCGCAATCGCCTATTACGAAGAGGCGTTAGACGCAGCGGGTCTGTCGGGTGTAGCCAACCGGGAAATGCTGCGCGAACTTGCTCAGGTCTATTTGCTCGATAGCAATCACTCCCTGGCCGCGGTTGTTTTACAGCGCGCCCTGGATATTGACCTGGTCCCTGACGCTCGAGATTTTTTACTGCTGGCGCAGGCGCACTACCGTATGGGCGACTACGTGGCGGTGGTGGTCGCGCTTGATGGAATTCAAGCTAATGGCTTAAAGCTCGAAGTGCAGCAATTGCATCAGGCTCTCGCACTCTACTATCGAGCGGGCGCTTATGAGCAATGTGAAAATATTCTTAAACAGCTGCTTAAAGTTGAGGTTGATAATCCAGAGAACTGGCATCAACTGGCCTCAGTTTACCTGCAACAAAACAAGCAGAAACAGGCTTTGGACCACCTTAGTCTTGCGTTTGAAAAGAGGGTTCCTTTTATCGAATCAGAACTTTTGTTGCTGGTAGATTTACAGGCTGTAAGTGGCAATCCCTATGGTGCAGCAATGACTCTGCAAAATGCGATTGCACAGGACGCTGTTTCGGCTGATGCCGTCAACCAGCGCAAGTTGTTTGAGCTTTGGTTGCAAGCGAGGGAACGAGATAAGGCCAAGGCCGCGCTGGTGACCGCAGCACAGATTAGTGGTGATACCGAGCTGTACTTGTATCTGGCTCAACTGCAAATGGAAGAGGAAGAGTGGGTGCCCGTCCAGTCGACACTGCTTGAAGCTTGCGAAGAGCGGCTACAGGACAGGTTTGTCAGTAGGGCTAACTTACTGCTGGGTGTGAGTTTATTAAAGCAGGATAGGGCGCCAGAGGCTCGAAGGGCATTTATTAACGCGACACTGGTGGGCGGCGCCAATGCCCAGGCGGCGGAGTGGCTCTCATTTATGGATGCGCAGCCAGCGACTGAAAACGAATTGCGACGTGTCAGAGGGCCCTGCTATGGCTCTGAAGGTAAGAGAGAGCCCCTGAAGAAAAATTTAGGTGAGCCAGTACTTGCAGTAGACCCAATGACGGAGATTGCCGCTGCCCCTGTTGCAAGCGGTGACCCGGTCGCTGTAAAAACGATTGCCAAGATGAGATTTTTTTATAGTAGCCATAGTGAATCTCTGGCTGATTTGTTGCCGCAGGTGCGTTCCCTGGCGGGGCGCTTGAACGTTAGTCTGGTTAAAGCCGCAGGGACTGCAGATGGCTCCGTGCACGTTTTGGGTATACCAGGAGAAGACTTACGCCTGGCGATGCCAATTCGTGGGTCGGCGCAGGCGAAGGGTAGATACCGGATTTATAATGCCAAAGAATTTCGATGTGCATGGAAGGTTGTCGCGCTTGATGGAACAGCCTCCTCAGGAATATTGGAGGAATTTACCCGGGATATATTGACCTCTGGCTACAAGGCAACTGGCGGCTACCGGCTGGTGGTAAAGCAGGGGAAGCCTGTAACAATTGAGTTACAGGTGGGAATAGAATAAACAGCTTAGGCGAAGATGGCAGATCGGAATGTATTCTTTTCGTTTTTTCCAAGTGTTTTTACAATAGAGCAGTGATTGGGCCTCGCATTATCGCCGCGGGAAAGTCCATCGCCACCACCGGCGGTCACGCGATTTTCACCAATGGTCGTAAGCGCGATCTTATGTTTGATCTGGGGCCAGAAGGCGGTGTGGTCAATGGCCCCTATTCAGGTTGTTGATGACTGGATAGCTGGCACTGAGTGAAAAGCCCTCACTGGCTGTGGTACCAGATTGGAGATGACCAGGCTCGTTCCTGCAGAGTAGGGGAATAAAAGGCAGCGCTAGTGGGGTCAATACAGCATTTGCTGTATACATCGCCAGTCGCGCCAGACGCCTGGGCCAGGGCCGTTGCTTTTTCTGCCTGGCTGGCACAGTTCTCTGCAAACGGATTTACACCCGCTGCCTGGCACTGCAATGTGCTCCAGCGACAGCTGGGGTTCTCCAAAACCCGAACATAGTAGAACGAATCTTCGTTCACCTTGAATTGTGGGTCACGCCATACCTTGCAGCTTTGGGTCATGCCCTGGCCGACGCGCTCACAGTTGGCAGGGTTTATTCCCGCTCCGTTGTCTTTGCGACCGGCGATATCGAAAACCTGTTCGCGACTGACTCCGTTTTCATCTACCCAGCCTTTGATGATTTGTACTCGTTGGATATCCGTACCAGCACTTCCCTGTGTTCCAGGGTCTTTTTGTACGCTGACCAGAAAGTCCGGGCTTTCGTTAAGGCCGCGAATATTTCCACCCATCGGAACTCCATTGGCATAGGCTTGTTCCAGCATGTCAGAGGATTGACAAAGCTCATCCGCGAGGTCGCCAGCGAAGAAACGCAGGCTGGGTCGAGTGCCACTAGTGGCATAAGTTTCTTTGCGCCTGATTGCCGAGAATATACTATCGCGGGAATTTTCTTCCGCCCAAACTACAGCCAGACCACCGGGGTTTGAGTAGAAATGATCCTGAACGTTGGTGTACTGGGCATCGCGTCTTCCCAGGTGGCCCACGTAGTTATTTTCCTCGGCACTGCCGGGGGCTGCACTATGGGAATCGGTGCTGCCGATGAAGCCCATCACAAAGGGGTTGGTGCCTGTCTGTTGCTTAATTTTGAGGCCATCCTTGAGTGCATTTCTCACCATGTTGCGGCGCGCGAACTGCTCTAGTGGAACTTCCAGCGCCCGATCGGTTCGTACTTTTCCATGCACAGTCCCCATCATGTTCAGGTTGTCTGCGGGAATTTGTTCAAAGTCACAGGCCTCATCGATGGTATCCAGCCCCATTTTACGCAGTCGATCGAAACGGCATTCCGATGCACCCTTGTGCTGTATCAGTTCAACCACGGGTTCGAAAAACAACCTGTCCAGCGTTTCGCGCTCATTTTCAGGGTCCCTGAACATGCGGCCACCGGCGAGATTGGAATTGTGTGGGATGGAGAGCACATCACAGGCGTTGTCCTGATCGGTACATCGCGTTCTCAGTTGCCGCCACAGACTGGGGAAACTGTCGTAACCGGTGTCGTAAACTGAGACGGGCATTGCGGGCACCTCGGTATTTCTGAAGATGACGTTACGGTGCATATTGTTTTGGTCAAATGCTTCGGTGTATTCATAGGCGACAAAGGTGGTGAAGTCACATTCTTCACTGCGATCATAGTGATCCTCCGCGGCCTGTTGGGTCTGCTGCCAGGTTTCCCTGTCTCCCTTGTCACAATCAGAAACGCTGCAGGCGAAAGATTTACTCGGAGGATCTTCCAGTTGGCCGCCCAGATCTGTCCACCAATTGGCAGCAAGCAGTTGTAACCAAATGTTGCTGGCTCGGGTCATCATGCAGTGGGGCCACCAGTAACCGAGTTTTGAATCGTCCAGTGTGCAGACATTGATCTGACCGAAAAACTCAGCGTGATCCGTTACCGCAGTAAAATCCAATGGCCTGCCAATTCTCGCTTCAATGGTTTGATCGCCGTTGGCGTCGGGCAGAATGATTGCACCGCCCTTGGCGTATCGATAAGCATCCCAGGGATCGCGCCGCTGACTGGAAAGGTAAGAATCAAAGGAGTAGCTAGTGTGTACGTGGAGGTCGCCAAACAGGGCCTGGCGCGTCAACTGGTGGTCGCGGCAGGGTTCTCGGACCTCAGTGCGTTCAAATGACTCTTTTGCTGTGCTCGGCAAAGTCAGCAGTAGTAAGCAAAGAATGCCAAATCGATGGAAAACCATCATGTAAGACTCACTTTTTTATGTATTAGAGCGCCTCTACTAATTTTCGCGCGGAGAGGATTGCACCATCAATATAGCTGATATCCTGACAGTCGCCTATGCGGTGTACTGGTCCCCGATAGTCCTCAAGCTGGTCCGCGATACGGGTGTCGCCCTCGGTGCCAATGGCGATGATCACCTGTTTGGCTTTCACACTTTGTTGAACACCGTCATGTTGGAAACGAACTGAATCTGCGGTGATTTCATCGATGGGGGAATTACTAAAAATGGTGACACTATGCTCTCGCAGGGTATGCAATACCCTGGCTCTGCGCACAATAGCCAGTTCGGCACCCAATGAGGGTCCTGGTTCTATAACCGTAATCTTACGACCCCGTTCTACCAAATACTCTGCCAGTTCAAGCCCAACCAGGCCTCCGCCAATAATTGTGACTTCGTCCGCAATGGGCATCCAGAATCTGGATGCGAAACGCATCAGGGAAATACTGCGCAATGCCTGGGTCATGTTACCCGCCCACAAAATCAGCCTGGCCAACAGGGACAGTTTCGCAGCTGCTAGCTTGTTTCCTCCAAAGAGGACACCGCGCAATTCATCGCCATCAAAAACATGGCGTTGGGACTTGCCTGGGATATTTGGGGCTTTGCGAATGGCCCCTGTCGCGAGCACGACGTGATCTGCGTTGAAGCTGCGAATATCTTCAGCAGTGGCAGTTTTACCCAGTTGTACCTCTATCGGCAATCGATGCATTTCACCTGCGAGATAGTCAATAAGTCGTCCGTTAGGCTCGTAGGCCAGTGCAGCTATTCGGGCAGTCCCGCCAAAATCTTTTTCACGCTCCCAGAGTGTAACGTCGTGTCCTTTCTCCGCAAGCAGTCGCGCCGCTTCCATACCGCCGGGCCCACCACCAATAATCAAAACTTTTTTGCGATCGTTACAGCGGGCGATGATGTCGCCTTCGTGCTCACGGCCCATGCTGTGGTTGACTGCACAAAACATAGGCTGGTTGATAAAGATCTGGCTGACGCAAATGTAGCAATAGATACACGGGCGGACCTGTTCCGGCGAACCTGCCTTTAACTTGTTCGGCAGATCCGGGTCGGCAAGCAATTTTCGCCCCATCGCCAGGAAGTCGAAGTGACCTGCCTGCAGGTGTCGCTCCCCGACTTCTGCTTCAATGCGGCCGACACCGATAACCGGGATACCCACGGAAGCTTTTACCTGTTTTGCGAAACTGATGAAGCCACCGGGTTCGTGTACCAGAGGTGCCTCGGTAAAGGCGATTGCGTGTGCCACGTTGCCATAAGCGCTCACATCAATGGCGTCTGCACCGGCTTGTTCGCACAAGGCTGCTGTAACCGCGCAGTCATCGGGCGTAATGCCGCCCTTAGTCCGATACTCCATTGCATCCAGTCTTACCAAAATTGGAAAGTTCGCCCCTGCGGCCTGGCGGATCGCGCTAATCATTTGGGTCAGGAATCTCGCCCGGTTTTCACGGGAACCACCGTAGTTGTCTTCGCGCGTATTGGTATAGGGGGACAAAAAGCTGGCCAATAAATACCCGTGGCCAGCATGCAGTTCGACTCCGTCAAACCCTGCACTTTTTGCTCTTAGTGCGGCCTCTACAAACTCTGCGATAATCGCGGCAATATCCTGCTCAGTCATCTCATAGTATTGAGGACCCTTGCCATCAGGCCCCGCAGCTTTGATGAAGTGTCCGATTTCCTGCTGGGTCAAGACATGAAACATGTCGCTGGCGGACCGTTTTAGCGGCGAAGGCACAGGTATGGGTCTTCCAGCGGCGGTGTCTTCCTGTGCGATCTTGCCGCCGTGATTGAGTTGTGCAACGATTTTGGCACCGTGCCGATGCACACGCTGAGCCAGTTGGGTCAATCCAGGAAGGAACTTGTCATCCGAGAAGGCGACCGTATTAGGCATGGTGGAACCATTGGGAAAGCAGGCAGCCGAAGTTTCTAAAACAATTAACCCGGTGCCGCCCTTGGCACGCGCCTCGTAATAAGCGATTAGGCGTTCGTTACATTGTCCGTCTTCGGAGGCAAAGTTAGATCCCATGGCGGCAAGTACAATGCGATTGCGTAACTCCATTGACCCTATGCGACCAGGAGAAAGCAAACTATCGAAAGATAAGGACATAAAATCGGCCTCATGGGCTTTTATAGACGCCTAATCTTAACGATGCCGGCTACGGCGCACAGTACTGCTGAGTTCAATCTTATAAACATCTGCGTTCTGACCGGGTCAGGAGTGAACGTAAATGTTTATAAAGTTGAAGGCAGAAGTTCTGTCAGAGGAGGGCTTGACTGCCCATACTATTGATCGTGCGGGTACAAAAATATATATTTGGTGCCTGAGATAAACATAATAACTCATTTGGAGATGCTCTCATGTTGAAGCAATACAAACTTTCGGTTTTGAGTCTAGCGGTCGTCGCCGCAATGGTTGCGTCTAATAATGCCAGCGCCCAGTTGGAAGAGGTGATTGTCACTGCTCAGAAAAGGGCTGAAACATTGGTTGAGGCCCCTGTTGCAGTGTCTGTGGTGACGGCACAGGAGATCAATGATCTGTCTATTTTTCAGGCGGACGAGCTCAGCAAATTAGTGGCCGGCATGGAAGTGCGTTACGAGGGAGACAGCAATGTCGGCGTGGGCCTGCGCGGTGTCGGTACGTTCGCACAACAGTCCGCGCCTGCGAGAGTGGGTGTATACCTGGATGACTTTTACATGGCATCGCAGGCAGCGGTTGCTCTAGCGTCTATGTTCGATATGGCTAATATTCAGGTTTTGAAAGGCCCGCAGGGTACTCTTTATGGTCAGCCATCGCCCACCGGTGCGCTTGTAATGGCGTCTCAAGATCCCAATTTCGATGGCCTTAGTGGGCACATACAGGGTAGTTACATGGACCCTACCGGTTACAACGTGCAGGGAGCGATCAACGTTCCGGTTACAGACACCTTCGCTATCAGACTGGCAGGTCTGGTTGATGAGCGGGAAACAGGGACAAAAGTAGTGCGCGATCCTAGTGTGAACTTTATTGAAAAGTCACTCGACGAAGAGCGTAATCGCTGGGGCGCAAGAGTCAAGTTGCTGTGGGAACCCACTGAAGACTTTCAGGCTAAGTTAGCGTACCTGTACATGGAGAGCGATGCGTCTGAAACGTATCGAGTCGTGGAAGCGGTTGCCGGTGGAAACCCCAACCTGGTGAATTATCCGAATTTGAAAAAGGGCGCTCGCACATCGATTTCCGACAACGCTGACGAAACCAGCAAAGAAGACACTATGGTCACCCTGCACTTGAACTGGTCGGTAGGTGATGTCGAAATAAAATGGTTCAGCGGTATGCTTGAGTCTATCCAGAACGTGATAAGCGATCAGGATATCTACGACCTGCCGACAGGAATTCTTGAACAGAAAACCGAGTTTGGTGAGGGAGGGGGCAGCAACCAGCATGAGCTGCGTATCAGCGGCACAGCGTTTAATAACTGGGACTGGGTTGTAGGCGGATACTATGCAGATGCTGATTCACTGACCGGTGTTGTCGTCAATCAACACATTTACAATTCGGCGGCTGATCCGAGTCTGGGAAGCCAAGGCGTCTTTCCGTTCACCTTAGACATTCCAATTCCCTCGCGCATAAAAGCAATTTTCACACACAACACGATCGCCCTGACTGACGACACTGACCTGACAGTCGGTTTGCGTTATAACTCTTTCACACAGCGGGCTGGAAACGTCCAAAGTGGTGATTTTCTGTTTGGATCAAGTATTTTACCCGGCGGCGAAATTACAGATCCAATTATAGTCATCGAAAATGCGTTTCCCTGTTTTGATGGCCAGGTGGCGCCTTGTGAATTGGGAGAATCGTATGACGTGAGTGAGTGGACGGGCACTGTAAAACTTTCGCACCAATTCAGTGACGCGTTAAACGTTTACGGCACACTGGATCACGCCTATCGTCCTGGCGCTGCTAACTTTGATACCACAGGAGTTTTTACTCCTGACCTGAATGCTTACGACGGTGAAGAAGTCGACAGTATGGAGGTGGGTGCAAAGGGTGAGTTATTCGGTGGTAGCGCCCGGTATACTGCAGCAATATATTTCAGCACTTATACCGATTATCAAGCGCGAGCTAATTTTGAAGCTTATAACCTGGCCACAGGCGCAAATGAAATTATTACTAATTCTCCGTGGGTCAATGTCGATGAGGCAGAGCAGTGGGGTATTGAGGCTGACCTGCGCTGGTACCCGGTAGACAACTGGATGCTGTTCGGCGGTGTCAGCTATGCTGACGTTGAGTTCAGTGCCGGCGACATTCCCTGTACTGATCCCGGTCAGGCACCGGTCGGCCCCGATAACCGCTACAATACGTGCGCTGCTGACGGCTTGAATGGCAGTGAACAGCCGCAATTTAATGCCACTTTGCAAACGGAATACACATTCCCGCAATTAATGCTCAATAGTGATGTTTACGTTGGCGCCCTGTACGCCTATCGTGGCGAAATTGAAGACATTCCTGGAGATACTACCGGCCGTTTGAATGCGGACGCCTATGGCACCCTGGACCTGTTCACAGGTCTGCGAGCTGAGAGCTGGACTCTGCAAGTGTTTGCCAAGAATATCACTGATGAGGATGGCGTCTACTCTCGGCGTCCAGTGGGCCTCGAGTACAATGAGTTGACTATGACACCGCCACGTACCGTAGGCGTGACTGCCAGTTATAACTTCTGAGTAAATTCGCAGGATTCTTGCATAAACCCGGGCTCGGCCCGGGTTTTTTTTTGATCATTGATGAGAATAATTTCTAAAATATTTATTGTTGAGGGTTTATAAAATGGCTTATCAGTGCATTACCACAAGTCGGGAAGGTCGAGTGTTTATCCTTACTATAAACCGCCCTGAGGTAATGAATGCCATAAGCCCGGCGGCGAGCACTGAAATGTCTGCGGCACTGGATGAATTTGAATCGGATGATGCCCTCTGGGTGGCGATCATCACTGGCGCAGGTGATTCAGCGTTTTGTGCCGGTGGCGATATCAGTGTGATGGCAGAGGCAAAAACGGAAGAGGATTATCAGATGCCGTCCAGTGGTTATGGTGGCATAACGAATCGCACCAGTTGTTATAAGCCGATAATTGCAGCAGTAAACGGCATTGCCTTTGGTGGGGGGTTCGAGGTTGCCTTGGCCTGCGACATTATTGTAGCAGGAGAAAATGCGATATTTGGTTTGCCAGAACCCAAGATTGGTACGGCAGCTGTTGCCACAGGCATGCATCGCTTGGCGCGTGAAGTGGGCCTAAAATCTGCTATGGCTCTGTTACTCACTGCAGGTTCCATAGATGCAGAGCGCGCCAGGCATCTTGGATTGGTGGCTGAAGTGGTTCCGCAGTCGGATGTAATGGCAGCAGCGCTAAAGATTGCCGAACGTATTATGCGATGCGCACCTCTGGCAGTTCAGGCAACTAAACAGTGCGTGCTGGAAGGACTCAACTACGCCGGTGTGCCGGCTGCACAGCAGGCACAGGAGGCAGGAAAATTCGAACGCCTTGATGTCATGCTCAAAAGCGATGATATCCGCGAAGGCCTCAACGCCTTTATGGAAAAGCGCAGGCCCGAGTGGACGGGGCGTTAAATTCAGTCACTGCAAGACGGCTTGTTACGAACGCTGGTTGATCAGCAATAGACGCCGCATCAAAAACGATCCCTATTTTTAATTGAACGGCCGCCTGAGTCGTCGACACTATTTAACAGGAGTACACATGAGGTTTTCACTATTAACCGGTCTGGGAGGCGTTGAAGATTATCTGGAAATCGCGCGCACTGCCGAGGACACAGGATTTAACTCGCTGGCGATACCGGACAGTATTTTCTACCCGGAAATTACTGAGTCTGATTATCCTTATATGAACACTGATTCGGTACGTCAGGTACTGGATGGTGTTCCCGTTCTCGATCCGTTTGTTGCCATAGCGACGATGGCGGCTGTCACTAAAAAATTGCGCTTTTATCCAGCGGTAATGAAAGTACCCGTAAGACAGCCCTTGGTGTTGGCCAAGGCCCTGTCATCGCTGGCGGTGGTTAGTGGCAACCGTGTCAGTCTGGGAGCAGGCCTGAGTCCATGGAAAGAGGACTTTACTTTCAACGGGGTCGATTTTGACGGGCGTGGCAAGCTGTTTGATGAGTGTCTTGAAATTATCAGGGCCGCGATGAGCGGCAATTACTTTGAGCATCAAAGCGATAACTTTGCCATTGGTCGTTGCAAATTATCACCAGCACCCAGTAAGAATGTACCTATCTTGATAGGCGGGCATGCTAAACCAGCGCTTCGCCGCGCCGCTCGAATAGGGGACGGCTGGGTATCAGCCAATACGGACTACCAGACTTTACAGGGTCTGTTGTCTGAGCTTGCAGAAATGCGTCGGGAGTATGGGACTGATGAGCGAACCAATTTTGAGATTCATGCATTTGACGTCTATGCACGCAGTATCGACGACTATAGGCAGCTGGAGCAGTTGGGAGTTACCGATATCTGTGTGACTCCCTGGAACCCCTATGATCCAGACATTAACCGGGATAAAAAGCTAGCAGCCATAGAGAGTTTTGCAAAAGTGATTATCGAAAATTACTGACAGCGTTCGCTGTTACCTCGATCATCTTGTGAGGTTGGTACTAAAAAACGGGCAGTGCAAAGCGTGCTAGAATTTTTCCGGGCGCAGCATGGCGTCATGTCCACCATCGACAAACAACATAGCTCCGCAGATGAACCCGGCGTGCTCACCTAACAGAAAGCTGGCAGCCTTGGCCATATCCTCGGGTTGCCCCGGGCGCCCCACCGGAATAGACGCAATGAATTGTTTGATGGCGTCGCCATAGGTGGGATCGTCTTCTACTGCTGCGCTCAGTGGTGTTTGCGTGTAGCCAGGACCTATTGCGTTCATGCGAATGCCTTGTGCGGCATACGCAGCTGCGTTGCGTCGCATCCAGATCGTAACTGCTTGCTTGGTGCCTGAGTAGACTGGTTGTCCTTGCATCTCGTCAGCCAGCGCACAGGCTTGATCGCCGTCGTTGTTGAGTAAACTTTCCACGAATGTGGGATTGGTTTTCATGGGTGCCGAGTTTGAAGATATCATTAGCACCGCCGATTTATGTTCCGCCAGGTGTTCTCTCAAGCCCTCGACCAAATCTACGCTACCAAAGTAGTTCACCTTGGTGATCAGGCGGTTGTTAGGTACGTGAGAGCCAATGCCTGCGCATGCGACCAAACCCTGGAGTCCGCTTGCTGTCATCTCGCGAATGGCTAGCACAGCGCTAGCGCGACCCTCTGGAGACGATAGGTCGGCAACGATATCTGCTTCCTGAATATCGACAGTTAATATGCTGTGGCCTTCCGATCGAAGCTGCTGCGCGATGGCCTTACCGATTCCGCTGACACCACCGGTGATCACGTATGTTCCCATGACTCTATCCTCTTAATTTTTATGTTTGATGGGAGGCGATTTTCACTTTACGTTGCGATTATCCAGTGTCAGTTCCCAGTCGGGTACATGCAATTGAGGTGTTTTACCGCCATCAACGGGCAGTACCACGCCAGTGATGAAAGTAGATTCGTCGGATGCGAGAAAGCAAACTGTATTGGCAAGATCCTCTGGCGTACCCAAACGCTGGATGGGGATTGAATTTGCCATCAACGTTTTCATTGCCTCGTTCTTCCCAACCGAGGCGTTCAGGCCTGGTGTTTCTACAGCGCCGGGAGCAACCACGTTGACGCGCACGCCATAGGGTGCAGCTTCCATCGCCGCACACATGCTGAACTGGTTAACTGCTGCTTTTGCTGCGGAGTATGCGCCGGCAGCCAAGCCGGCACGAAGGCTGCTAACAGAAGATATGTTAATGATGGATCCGCTGCCCTGTGGCTGCATCACTCGCAATGCAGCCTGAACGCCGATAAAAACGCTCTCCACGCAGACGCCGAAATTGGCTCGCCAGTCTTCTATGTTCTGATCCAGAATCATCCCGCCGATCACCGTAGGCGCATTGTTAACCAGTATATCCAGGCGACCATATTTATTGGCGGTGTCGCTGATTAATTGGGCGAAGGCATCAATATCGCCAATGTCCAGCTCAACACCTTTGAACTTGCCATCAAACGCGGCGATCTCATCTCCAAGGCTATCCAGGCGCGGCATGCGACGAGCGCATGCAATGACCTGTGCACCTTCGCGCGCCAGTTGCAGCGCCGTCGCTCTACCGATGCCCATGCTACCACCGGTGACGATTGCGACTTTGCCTTCAAATCGTTGTGCACTCATGTATCTAGCTCCAGAAATTCTGATATTAAGGGGTTAAAGCGCAAGCACTGCGGTTCCGGTGACATGAAACCCGCGGCTGTTTTTTCCGACGAAGTCCACACTGACCTGCTGGTCTTCACTGAGTGCTGAGACCTGGCCTTGCATCACCATAGTATCGCCAGGGACATTGGGCGCGAGAAGCCTGAAGCTCAGGTTTTTTAGACGGCTGGTCGGTCCCGCCCAGTCACTGAGATAGCGACCGCACAGGCCGCAGGTCGTCAGTATGTTCATAAAGATATCGGGCATGGCTGCGGCGCGCGCAGCAGGGGCGTTGTGGTGCACATCGATAAAATCCTGTGATGCCAGAGCCCCGCCAATAATTAATTTATGAGTAATGGGAATGGTCAGTTCAGGCAGCGCTTGTCCTGACTTTAGTTCGTTGAAATCCAAAGCCTTAAAATCAGGTTCAGGCGTATCGGATGCCATTGCCCTGGCTGCAGTAGTAGACGTGTCTGAGTGTGCTGTGGCGTCTTCGGGCGAGGAGTCTGCCTTGTATTGGAAGTAGGTGATCAAGGCTTCAGCAAAGCAGTCTTCGGTGTGATCGAGGTACTCAACACGCTCAGTGACAAAGTAGCCTTGGCCCAATGCCGTAGTTTTCAGGGCGCTGATGCTAATCACCGTGGTGTAGTGGTGTGGACGATCTCCTTCCTTCAGATAGCGATGGAAGTTGATGTCATAGCTCACGGCTACATTGTCGGGGAAACCCCTTTCTGCCAGGGAATCAAATACCTCGTAGGGTGGGGCATCGGTGGAACCGGGAGCGTATGCCATGTTGATATCACGCATCGTCCACATTTGCATTGTGGAGGGAGGCGCGATTGCGCCATCAACGCCGATGCAAGACTGATACACAGGATCGAGATACAGGGGGTTTTTGTCACCCATTGCGCTGCACCATTGCCAAATTTGTACCCTGCTGACAGCATTGTAGCTTTTGTAGGGTCCCAGGCGATTTCCTGTCATCGATTCAAGGTCGATCTTTTCGATAGCATTCACAAGTGATTTCTCAAAAATAACAGGCTAACGATAATATCTTCACTGGGGAGCTGCCAGCGCTGAATCAGTCTATTGCATAGACATATGCGACCACTGCAAATGCACTGGACCTTACGGATAAGGGCGGCTAGTGGCCGCCCTTGGTAGCGTTGCGACTGCTAAGTCAGCTGTGGCATTAGCCAATCAGACTGGCGGTACTGAGAAGCCGCCCCATACTGGCATGTAGTTATCGTCGTAATGGCTCGCCATTGAGGTGTGCAGGTCCTCAACTTCCCACTTCGTTGCTCCCTTGGGATTAACGAAAGCGTCGCGCAGCGTGGGCCTCTGGGCCACTTGTACTTCATTACCCCAGACAACATAGACCTCACCTGAGATCTTGCCGGCCTCGGGAGAGGCCAGATACCCCACCAGTGGAGCCACGTTGGCGGGGTCGAAAGCGTGAAAGCCGCCATCGGCAGGCGGTGCGAACATCTCGGCAGTCTGGCCGCCAGCTGTCATATCTGTGAGTGCACGGGGCATGATGACGTTGGCAGTGATGCCGTACTTGATGAGCAACTGGGCAGCGCCCATCGTCATTGCGACAATGCCGGCCTTAGCCGCGGCGTAGTTGGGTTGTCCCGCAGAACCATACAGTGCCGCTTCTGATGAGGTGCTAATCAATCGGCCGTATACCTCATCGCCGGCTTTGGCTTTTTCGCGCCAGTATTTGGTGGCATTGCGCATGTTGACGAAATGGCCGCGCAAATGAACACGAACGACAGAATCAAACTCTTCGTCAGACATGCCGAAAATGGTCTTGTCGCGACAAAAGCCAGCGTTATTGATCATGATGTTCATATCGCCGTAGCTATCCAGCGTTGTTTTCAGCAGGTTCTCAGCATCGGCAGAATCGGCGCAATCACCGTAGACGGCCATCGCCTCACCACCGAAGCTCTTAATCTCTTCGACAGCTGACTGTGCAGCTTCTATGGCATCGGGCAGGCCAATGTCATTGATGACAACGCGCGCACCCTGTTTCGCCAGTTGAATGGCTTCCTCGCGGCCCAGGCCGCGCCCGGCGCCGGTAATGACGGCAACTTTTCCGGTCAGGTCTCCCATTGAACTCTCTCCTTAAATACGTTCGATGATGGTGCCGGTGCCCACAGAGGAGCCGCAACACATGGTGATTAGCGCGGTGCTTTTGTCTGCCCGCTCCAGTTCGTGAAGGGCGGTAGTGATCAGGCGAGCGCCGGTAGAGCCGACCGGATGGCCCAATGCAATGGCGCCGCCGTTGACATTTACTTTATCGAGGTCTGCGTTATGAACTTTAGCCCAGGACAGTACTACCGCCGCAAAAGCTTCGTTGATTTCGACGAGGTCGATATCATCCATGGTCATGCCACTGCGCTTGAACAGTCGTGTGGTCGCATCAACAGGGCCGTCCAACAAATAATAGGGATCTGTGCCCACTACACAATCCGAAATGATACGAGCTCGGGGTTTCAGGCCGCGAGCCTTCGCTTCCTCAGCCGTCATCCACAAGACGGCGGCTGAGCCGTCGGAAATTTGGGAAGAGTTGCCTGCTGTGTGAATATTGCCTTCCATCACCAGCCGCAGTTGGCTCAGGCCTTCCAGCGTAGTATCGCGTAAACCCTGATCGCGGGAGACGGTTCTGGTTTCACCGGTTGGCGCTCCATCTTCGCCCAGTATCGGAGCCTCGACCGCGAAGGTCTCACGATCAAATCGGCCTTCGTCCCAGGCCTGCTTGGCTTTACGCTGTGAGTGGTATCCCAGTTCATCTGCCATGGCCTTGGTGATCCCTCGATTGTCAGCAATTCTTTGAGCGCTGGAAAACTGGTCCGGGCTGGAGTCCCAGGGCCACTCTGATGGAATAAAGTAACCGGGCCCGTTCATCACATTAGCGCCCAGCCCGACTCTGCTCATCGACTCCACGCCACAGGCAATGCCGATATCAATTGAGCCAGTGCCGATCATCGATGAAATCATGTGATTCGCTGTTTGCGCGGAGCCGCACTGGTTGTCCAGTGTGGTGCCTCCAGCAGTGTATCCCTTGCCCAGGTTGAGCCAAGCGTTGCGGGTAATGTTGCTGGATTGCTCGCCTGCCTGGGTCACACAGCCGCCTGCGAGGTAGTCCACGTCGCTGTACTCGAGGCCACTGCGCTTCATGATCTCCGCCAGTGACAGGCCCAGGAGTTCAACGGCATGGAAACCACTCAGGTCGCCGACAATGGGTTTGCCACGGCCAATAGGCGTTCTGACTGCTTCTACAATGACTGCTTCGCGCATGTTCGATCCTCATCAGGGGGAATCCGGCGTCGCCGGACAGAAATTCGGTGGGGCCCTAGTCTACGTTAGACGAGGCCGGTAGCAATAACATATTGCGCCATTGCCGGATGCCTATTGTGCCGTTTTCGCTGATCCAGCTACAGGGCGTAAACTCGATAAAAGACAATGGTTTAGCTGGTTAGCCTGAGAGCTGTTCACTGTGGCGAGGGGCTCGCGGCAGTCGCTTCTGTCCGTAAAATACAGCCATCAGTCTTTACAGAGATAACAGTGTGAAACAGTATAAATACGATGATATAGAAGGCATGCAGGAACTGCTGTCAGAAGAGTTCGGTAGCTGGAGCAGCGAGGTTGAGGTCAGTCAGGACATGGTGAACCAGTTTGCCGAGTTGACGGGAGATGACTACTGGTTGCATACCGACCCGGAAAAAGCCAAAACAGACAGCCCGTTCGGTTGCACTGTGGCCCACGGTTTTCTCACCTTGGTATTGATTCCGAAAATGCGCGGTGAGCAAAGTTATGAGGTCATCGGGTTTAACAACATGTTGAATTATGGTTCCGATAAGCTTCGATTTACCGGTGTGGTGCCGGTGGGTTGTTCCATCCGCAGTCGCAGTCGGATCAAGGAGATAAGCACTACGGCCAAGGGTACCAAGATGGTCATGGAACAGCATATTCATGTGGTCGGTCAGGACGAACGGCCGGCGGTGATCTACGAGCTGATTTTTATCTATATGTAATTTTCAAGCGCGGCCCGTTGAAGAGGGCGAATTCCATAACGCTATCCATTGAACGCCCGGATCGCCAGGTAATCCCGTGACAACTCCTTCGGGTCGAAACCATAGATGCCCGGCGATGTCTCTCTTGGCTTGAGAATAGCCTGCAATCTTCCCTGAGGATTAAGTACCAGCAACGCAATACCATGGTTCACTCGATAGCCCTGTTGGTCGAGGCTGCCATCGGGCTTGAACATGAGGTCGAGGCTGGAAGCGATTCCCAGGCTATTCTCGAAAGCGAGATGGGTATTGTCCGGGTCATCAAGATGGGTCAGGCCGATGATGTCAGCATCAAAAAACGGCAGGTAGTTGGCCAGCTGTGCTGCGGTATCGCGGCGGTGGTCGACGGAATAAAACAAAATCTTGGGCTTGCTACCAGAGTCCATCTCCTCTTTCATTCTGGTTAATTGAGTGAGGGTGGTGGGGCAGACGTCTGGACATGCAGTAAACCCGTAAGACACAAGATGCCACTCTCCCAGCAGGTCCTTGTTCGAAAATTCATCACCGAGATGATTGATCAATTCGAAGTCGGCCAACTCACGAGATTCGATAAGCAGCACTCCCTGGATTTGCGGCGGAGGAACAGCACGATTAATCCAGGATACGATCACTGCGATAAACAACACGCTATAGGCGATGCTGAAGCCCAGGCGCATGCGATTGCGAGATGAAAAATGCATGTTAGCGATCGAAATAGGTGAAGCGCGTCAGATAGGTATAATCCCCCTCTATTGTCATCAGCGTGATAAGGACACCGATAGCAATAATGGGTAACCCCAGCGTGTATTTAAGACTCAGGCGTTCCCAGGAGAGATGCATAAAAATCGAAATAATGAAGCCGGCTTTCAGGAACATAAATATCAGAATGAGGGTCCATCGCAGATAGCCCTGTACCTGGAACCAATCCACCAGGTATGACAAGGTGCTTAATACGAACAAGAGTATCCATACCTTCAGGTATATCCCAATTGGATGCTGTTGGCCTGCAGTTGTGTCGTTCATAGTGTTACCTCACCACAGATAGAAAAAGGCAAAGATGAATACCCAGACTAAGTCGACGAAGTGCCAATAAAGGCCAGTTATTTCGACGATTTCATAACCTTTTTTCTCATAGTCCCCCCGCCTCACTTTGAATGCGACGACAGAAAGATAGATCACACCGGCAGTAACGTGCAGACCGTGAAAGCCGGTGATCATAAAGAATGTGGAGCCAAACTGAGCGGCGCCCATCGGGTTACCCCAGGGCCTCACTCCCTCCTCAAAAATCAATTTGGACCATTCGAAGGCCTGCATGCCCACGAAAGATGCGCCCAGAAGGGCGGTGGCGGCCATTAGCATAACGGTCTTTGATCGGTTGCCGCTGTAGGCGAAGTTCACAGCCATCGCCATGGTGCCGCTGGAAGTGATAAGCACAAAAGTCATTATCGCGATCAGTACCAGAGGTAGATGGGAACCGAACAGCGTCAGTGCGAAGACTTCACTGGAATTGGGCCAGGGCTCAGTTGCCGCCAGGCGTGCGTGCATATACCCAGTGAGAAAAACGCTGAAAATAAAGGTATCCGAGAGTAAGAATATCCACATCATCAACTTGCCCCAGGGCATGTCGAAGGTCTGCTTGTCTGCCGACCAGTCGGAAACCATGCCGGGCACACCGGGTGATGTATAGCTGCTGCTCTTGTCTGTCTGCAGACTCATTCTCTGCTCCTCAGAAGCCGCACATGGCGGCCAGCGCGTTAATGGTTTGAGGTGAGCTGGCCAGTAATGCAAATAGCACCATCCAGACACCCAGTAAGAAATGCCAATAGGTGGCACAAAGTTGCAATGGTTTGGCAATCGCAGTGACAGAATCCACTGCCCATGTTTTCGAGGCCAGGTAGCCGAGAACAATAAGGCCACCAACAAGGTGCAAGCCATGCACAGCTGTCAGTAAATAGAAGTAGCTGTTGGCTGGGTTGGTGCTTATATAGAAACCAAGCTGAGACAGCTGCTGCCAGAGTTGTAACTGTGCGAACAAAAACAATACGGTGAAAAACACGGCCGCACTGACGAAACCGATAGTGCGATTTTGCCGCTCTTGCTGAGCGCTCCATATCCCGGCCTGCATTGCGGCGCTCGCAAGAATCAGGAACGAGGTGTTAAGCCACAGACGAGAAGTGTCGGTAAAGGGCTGCCAAGGTGCGCCGGCCAGTGACTGAAAGTCAGGGTATTGTGACCGAGCGAGATAGGTGATCACAAAAAGGAAGAACAGTACCCCAACGACCGCAAGAATGAATCGCAGCGCAATGCGTGCGGCTGCAACCGAGTCTACTTCAGGTATTAGATTCAATTGCTCGCTGGCCTGGGTAAGCCAGGGCTTCTGCCTGAGTGTCTGCAAGGGTCGAATCATTTTCAGCTTGCCTCGCCGGCTGTGTGTTCTTCGGGGCTTACGGGGTGGTTTTGGGGAATAAAGTCTTCCTTGGCGCCGGGAACGCTAAAATCATACGCCCAGCGATAAACCTGTGGCAGCTTGTCGCCCCAATTGCCGTGATGCGGAGGCACATCTTTTGTTTGCCACTCGAGACTGGTGGCACCCCATGGATTGTGTGCTGCCTTTTCTCCGTAGCGCAAGCTCCAGAAAATATTGTAGAGGAAGATCAACTGCGACAGCCCTACGATGAGTGCAGAAATCGTGATGCTGGCGTTAAGCGTCTGAGCAGACTCAGGAATGAAATCGGTGTCTCCCATTGCAAAGTAACGCCTTGGCACACCGAGAACGCCGATATAATGCATTGGCAGGTAAATGGCATAGGTGCCCAGGAAAGTAAACCAGAAGTGAGCTTTGCCCAGGGTGTCACTGAACATACGTCCCGTTATGAGTGGGTACCAGTGATAAATGGCGGCAAACAACACCATGATTGGTGAGACCCCCATTACCATGTGGAAGTGAGCCACAACAAAATAGGTGTCAGACAAGGGCAGGTCGATGGTGACGTTACCCAGGAATAATCCGGTGAGCCCGCCGTGGGTAAAGGTAAATATGAACCCTATTGCAAACAGCATTGGAACAGTGAAATGGATATTTCCTCTCCATAGCGTCAGAACCCAATTATAAACTTTGATCGCCGTGGGTACTGCGATGATCAGGGTGGTAGTGGCAAAGAAAAACCCGAATGCAGGGTGCATGCCGCTAACGTACATATGGTGAGCCCAGACGACGAAGCTCAGGCCTCCGATGGCCACAATGGCCCATACCATCATTCGGTAGCCGAAAATATTTTTGCGTGCGTGTGTAGCAAGAACGTCAGAGACCATGCCAAAGGCGGGTAGGGCGACAATATAAACTTCAGGATGGCCAAAGAACCAGAACAGGTGTTGAAACAGCACCGGGCTGCCGCCGGTATAATCGAGGCTCTCGCCCATAGAAACCAGGGCGGGCATAAAAAAGCTGGTACCGATAACTTTATCCAGCATCATCATGATGGCACTGACAAGCAGCGCGGGAAAGGCCAATAAACCCAACACAGTGGCAGTAAAAATTCCCCAAATTGTCAGAGGCATTCGCATCAGCGTCATACCGTGAGTGCGCGCCTGTAAGACAGTGGTGACATAGTTTAAGCCGCCCATGGTGAAGGCGATGATGAAGATCGCCAGTGAAGCCAGCATTAAAATGATGCCCCAGTCATAGCCCGGTGTGCCCTGCAAAATTGCTTGTGGAGGGTAGAGCGTCCAGCCGGCCCCGGTTGGTCCGCCGGGAACAAAAAAGCTCGCCAGCAGAACGATAACTGAAAGCAAGTAAGTCCAGTAACTCAGCATGTTCATGTAGGGAAAAACCATGTCCCTGGCGCCGATCATCAGTGGAATTAGGTAATTACCAAAACCGCCCAATAGCAGGGCAGTGAGCAGATAAATCACCATGATCATACCGTGCATGGTGACGAACTGGAGATAGGAATTGGGGTCGATAAAATCAAAGCTGTCAGGAAAACCGAGCTGCAGTCGCATTAGCGCGGACAAGACTAGCGCGACCAGACCGACAAACACCGCCGTGAGCCCATACTGGATTGCAATGACTTTGTGATCCTGACTCCAGACATATTTGGTAATAAAAGTGTCTGGGTCGTGCATGGTGTCAATCTGGTCTGCAATGGCAGTGTGTTGCATTGATTACCCCCGCTTTCTTAGTGTTCCATTTTATCTTTGTGTTTTCACATGGTGTTGAGATAGGCCAGAAGATCATTTACTGATTGTTCGTTGTGCAGTGCCCGGGACATCAGAACCATTTGGTTGCCGTAGTTGTCTTTCTTGTGAGCGCCCCTGATTCCGCTGCGGAAGTTTGCCAGTTGACGTTTAAGGTACCAGTCGTGCTGTCCCGACAATTTTGGAGCTTGCAGTGCATAGTTTCCCTGGGCCTCGCCGCCATGACATGCGCCGCAAGTGACATAGTGGTCTGCTCCCTTCGCGACGTTGCCAAGCAAAGAGCTTTGCATGTCTACTGCCGGCAGCGACTCTATGTAAGCGACCATGTGGCGGACTGCATCATCGTCAGCAAGCATGGCCGCCATGGGTGCCATTTGTTGGCCATAGATATCATCCTTATGCGAGCCGCGTACGCCATCCTTGTAGTACTGAAGTTGTCGCTCCAGATACCAGCCCTGTAAGCCTGCGAGAGCTGGCGCGTTTAGTGCCACGTTTCCTTCGCCCATGGCACCGTGACAGGCGCTACACACTGCGTACTGACCTTCTCCAATGCTAGGGTCTCCGGCGATTCTTCCCTGCATCATTTCCCAGGTAGGTTGCTCTGCCAGCCATGCATTGAAGTCATCACCGGTATTAACGATCACCTGGCCACGCATGGCGTAATGGGCGATGCCACACAATTCCATACAAAGGATGTCAAAATTTCCGGTACGCGTCGGTGTAAACCAGAGGTAGGTCACTGTGCCTGGAATCAAGTCCATCTTTACGCGAAATTGCGGCACGGCAAAGTCGTGGAGAACGTCCTTGGAGCGCAGCAGGACTTTTACTGGACGGTCGATCGGAAGATGTAGGTCCTTATTTCGCACCAGGACATCGTCTCTACCTGCAGCGTCGTCTGGCGCCATACCAAACGGGTTATCCGGGCCGACATGGCGTGAATCGACTTTGCCGAGTACGCCGTCCTCACCAGGGAAGCGATAGCTCCATTGCCACTGCTCACCTACCACTTCCACAATATCGGCATCTTCCGGCGGATCGATAAAATCAGCCCAGACAATGAGTCCTGGAGCCAGCATGGCGACTACGCCAACGGCAGTAATACCGGTAAGCCAAATTTCCAGCTTCTTGTTCTCGGGCTCGTAGTGCGCTCTGCGGGATGGGTCGTGGCGATAGCGGAAGATGGCATAGGCCATAAAAAGATTAACGGCTACAAAGACAAAGCCTGTTATGTAGAGAGTGATGTCAACGGTAGTGTCGACGGCACCCCAGTTGGAAGCTAGCGGAGTAAACCACCAGGGACTTAGCCAGTGAAACAACAGGGTAGCTATTACCAGTAAAACCAGTGCTATCGCCAGCTTCATCGACCATCTCCCTGCTTATTTATTGTTATTTATCTGCCAGTCATGACTGCTTTGTTACAATGCCTGCTACATTGCTACTGATCTGCCTGCACAGATCAAGGTGCTAGTTGCATAAACCTGGACCATTTTTGCTGTGCCATGACAACTAATTTTGGAGTGGCGCTGCCCAGGCCCGCATCTTCAAGGCCAGGATGTGAACTCACCACTTGACTCAGTATTTGCTCCTGGTCCGGGTCGAAATCAACGAAAAGAATGTGTTTGCCTTCTTCCAAATCGTCTTGAAACCGGGCGAAGTCGACGTGTGGTTCCTGTATACCAATCAGCCCTCCTTCCCAGGTGCAGAATCCGAGCACGATCACTGACAAAAATATTGCGGGAACCCAGGTGTAGGTCTCGCTAATACCCGTGACCCAAGCGATAAATAGTACTGCTATAGCAGCTAAAACCCCTACGACCGCGCCGCGTTCGGTACCGTGAACGACATCTTTTTTGAGTACGGCTTCGACTTGATGAAGGTGGTGTTCTTCTACACCGGTGTCGTCATTACTAAGAACGTGAATCTGTGGAGTGGTGACACCGGCTGCTTCCAGGTCTTTCTCGATCTGTTCCAGGTCATCCAGGTCGGTGCTGATGTAGTAGTGTCGTCGCATACCGTGCTACCCCTTTATCTGGCTTTATTTTGCCGGGCTATCACGAAATTACCGTCGTTAGAGAATTCCGTAGGCCGGACAACTCATGACCAAAGCCTTCAAATTTATTACTCGCACTTTCAAGCGCGAGTGGTGCGATGGCTTATACCGAGTATAGCACTCGGGTATAAGGAGAAAAGTGTAAGTTCCGTTTGGTGCTATTCAGGCCTTTTTTTAAGGCCTTTTAGCGATTTAAAAAATGATGGATAGACGAATATGCTATTAAAACCGTGATAATTTCGATTTTTTGAAGGATATTTTTTGTGAAAAATAGAAAAGCACTGCTTTTTAAGACTATTTAGCTACCAGCAGCATTTTTTTAAGACGCATTAGTTGTTAAAAAAACCAGTTTTAATCCTCTGGTATGCGCAAAGGCTTTAATATGATGGCCGCGACACAACAAACACAGGCAAATAAAACAAGGCTGTTTGAATAGGTTCCCAGTTCGTCATACATCCTTCCTATTATGGCGAAGCCGGGCATGACGCAAAGCGTTATTATCGGGCCCATTAAACCCATTGCGCGGCCAAAGCTGGCAAGCCCGAACACTTTTGCCATTAACGCGCCCCAAACGGGCAGCATGCCGCCGGCCGCGAGACCCAGCAGGGCAGACCCTACTAGCATCCACAGGTATTCCGGTTCCGTTGCCAGGACCAAAAATGCGCTGGCTACGAGTGCCTGAGCAACCCAGAGCGCGGCCTTGAGACTGAATTTATCGGCGGCCATACCGAAAAGGATTTTGCCGCAAAAGCCGGCGATTGCTACTGACATAATCAGGGTTGATGCCTGCTCTTTACTGCCGCCCAGGTTGATCGCATAAGGCGTGAGATTAGAAAGTACTGCGGAATAAGCGCTGAATAATAAACCCAGGCTCAAACCGAGGTACCAAAACCCCGGGGTTGAAAGAATAGCTTTCATATCAAAATTTTGTCGTTGCTCTGTGTCTGCTGAGGCGGCTTGATCGCCTACCTCTGCCGATAGACCCAGGTCTGCGGGTTTTGACCTTATGGTCAGGATGACGGCAGGCAGCATAATTAACAGGATGCAGTACGACAGGTTTTGGACTGCAGCCCGCCAGCCCCCTTCGCCCAGCCAGTGACTGATCAAGGCAGGTATGAGAACACCACCCACCGAGGTGCCCAGGGCTGCAATGCCAAGGGCACGACCGCGACTGCTGGAAAACCACCGGGAGATAACCGCGGAACTGCTCATAGGGCCCACCAATGAGCTGGAGACAGACATCGTCAAAGCAAATGCCAGAATGTATTGAGTAATGCTGGTTGAAGCTGCCAAAGCGTAAAGACCCAGCGCACAGAGCAGGGTACCTGTGATCATAATAATCCTGACTGAGTAACGATCAATCAGGAAACCACCCAATGGTTGAAGAAACAGCCCCAGGAAAGTTGCGCTGGTGAGGCTGTACATGACCTGTTCGAGTGAAACGCCGAACTCTGCTCGCACTGGTGCAACAAGCAGGCTCACCGAATAGGTAAAAAAGCCAACTACGAAAAGCTGCGCCGTGAACGCGCCGCCAACTATTCTCCAGCCGTAGAACATCTCGTTAACCTATCCGATGTTGCGTTATGACGCAGTCATTATTTTTCCGTTGTCTGCGCAGTAGAGATTAGTGCGGTGCTCCATCAACCGACTAGTCAAGCTTACCAAGAATCGCACCACCGGTAGGAATGCCTACGCCGGAAGTCACCAATGCATGGTCAACATTTTTACTGGGCTGGTTCAGGGATTGCCCCCGCACCAGCCTGGTTGCTTCCACCAGGCCATTGACGCCGTGGATATAGGCTTCACTAAGCTGGCCACCGTGGGTATTGGTGGGTAGGCGCCCATCAGCTCGCAGGGCACCGTCAAGGACGAAGTCGCCCGACTCGCCAAAGCCACAGAAGTTCCAGGCTTCCAGCTGCCACAAAACGATGGGCGAAAACGCATCGTAGATAACGGCAGCGTCGATATCATCAGGAGTAAGCCCGCTCATCTGGTACACATTCTTGGCGGCTATTTCCATTTCTGGAATGGCGGCAAATTCGTCGCGGTAGAACGAGGTCATCTGCTCCTGGTCGGGAGCAGAGGCCTGAGCCACGCCGCAAACAGTAACGCCGGGCTGCCTGAGATCGCGCGCTCGTTCAGGGGTGGTCAGAATTATCGCCGAAGCGCCATCACTTTCCTGGCAGCAATCAAACAATGCCAAAGGGTCAGCGATCATCCGCGCCGCGTCGTATTCGGCTCGATCAAATGAGCGTCCGTGGAAGAACGCATTCGGGTTGTTTACCGCGTATTCACGAGTGGAATGGGCGACCTCAAACAGTGCATCTTTGGTCACGCCGGTGTTATGCATCCAGCGCTGGGTGAACATCGCTACCCAGGAGGCGGGGGTAAGCAGGCCATAGGGCATGTACCAGCCCCAGTGGATTGCATCAGCGGTGGTGATCTCGCCAGAAACCCCGCTTGAAAAACGGTGGCCGGACCGCCCGTTGAGTGCGCGAAAGCACACCACAACTTCGGCCATGCCTGTTGCAATCGCCATCGTCGCCTGGTGAAGCGTGCCAGTGGCGGCACCACCACCGTAGTGTGAGCGTCCCCAAAAATTCAGTCCACCACAGCCCAGGGCGCGGGCGACTTCTATTTCGTCGTTGCTGTCCATGGTGAAGGTGGCCATGCCGTCTACATCCGATGGCTGCAGGCCGGCATCATCCAGAGCTGTTTTGATAGCCTGCACTGCCAGGCTTAGTTCCGAGACGCCGGAGTCCTTGCTGAACTTGGTATTGCCTACGCCGACAATAACGGCCTTGTCTTTAATATTAGCGACCACGACTCAGCCCTCCTGTGGCAATGCCAGTTTTACGGTGCCCTGCATATGCATGCCCCAAATATTGTTTTCGCCCAACACAGCAACGTTGACCTCACCCGTACTGTCATCTTTGTCGGTGACTTCTCCGGTAATGGTCATCACCATGCCGGGAACGTTCGGTGCGCCCAGTTTAAGGTCCAGTGATTTGATGCTGGCATCCGGTCCGCTCCAGTCGGTGACGAAGCGGCTCATCAGGCCCTGGCTGGTGAGAATGTTCATAAATACGTCCGGTAAGCCGGAGGCCTGTGCGACTGATTTATCGTGATGAACCGGTTCGAAGTCGCGGGTCGCCAGGGCGCCGCCAACAATTAGCCCGCTGCTGATATCAATATCCAGGGGGGGTAATTTGTCACCGACAGATACGTCGGCGCAGCTCAATGTCTGGTATTCGCTCATTGCTTTGCTCCTGGTTACGCCGGGTAGAACTGTGGCAGGGTGTTTTTTTCGTCGACTTGTTCCACTTTACCTTTCAGTTTCATGCCTATGTAAACGTCAGAGGGCTCGCAGCCCACGACATTTGACACAATGTTTGTTCCCTCACGCAATTTGATCACCGCACAGATTAGCGGATACTGATACCCGGGAATTTTTGGGTGGTGCAACTCGGTGTAAGACAGAACCTCACCGTCCAGACTGGATTCGATGGAGTCCCACTCCATTGACTGGCACTCACCACACATTGGGCGGGGAGGGTGGCGCAGGGTCTGGCAATTCTTGCAGCGCTGAATTAACACCTGGCCGTTGTCGCAGGCGTCCCACCACCAGCCATTGTCGTGGCCACGGGGAGAGGCAATGCGGCTGGGTACAGCCAGCTTTTCTTCAGCGGCAGCAGCAGGCTGCTCCTGCGGAATAAACTTGAGAACCCGAAATCGTTGAGTACCGATTTTCTCGTTGTTCTGGTCGGTGAACGTCGCCAGGGTTTCGAAAAAATAACCGGGCCCGCGCGCGGTAGATTTTCGCTCGGAAAGATTATCTATCACCATCTCAACATGGACGGTGTCACCGGGGCTGACTTCCCTAAAGTATTCCTGCGTGACATTAGTGCCCAGTACGCCGGTGAAGCCATATTCGTTAAACAGTTCAACCATGTCAGTCTGGGGATCTGAGGCGCGCCCCGTGGTCACCGTATAGCCTTCCTGATTCCACACATACAGCATGGCCGCGGGGGCGATGGTTTTGCCACGCGCGCTGCTGGCAGACCACTCCTCGTTGGTGTAAGCGGGGTTGTTGTCGCCCATTACCTCGGTCCAGTGCCTGATCATGGCTGGGTTCACTGCGTCTGCAGCGGGCGTTCTTGCACAAACCTGCGCGCCTGAGTAGGCGTAGATTTTTTCTTCGAAGGCGTTTTGCTCTTCAGGTGTCATTGAACAAGCTCCAATCGGGTTGTTGTTTGATGTCAGTTCTAACGATGCTGGGGCATGCCCAGGCCGTGAGTCGCTACCAGGCCTCGCAGCACTTCCACTACGCCGCCGCCAAAGGTGTTAATGGTGGCGCGACGGTATTCATGCTCCAGGTTGCCATAAAGAACAGCACCTTCACTGTCGCCGGCAATAAGCGAGTGTGGTCCCACCACGTCCATCAACAGGCGGCATATTTCTAATATGATTTCGGTGGAATAAACCTTAATTGCAGAGGGGAACACCGGGCTCATTTCTTCCTGGTCCAACTGCCAGGACATGCGGGCATTCATCACCCGCATGGCTTCCAGGTGTGCGTAGACCTCGGCAAGGTTACGCTGGGCACCGGGATTGTCTATCACCCGTTGTCCATCGGCTCCCTTGGTGTCGTGAACCCAGTTCATGACATCTCTGAATATTTTCCAGCCCTGAATTCCCCAGGCGGCAAGCCCAATGCGCTCATGATTAAGTTGTTCAGTGATCAGGCGCCATCCAGCGTTCTCTGCACCAATAATCATGTCCAAAGGCACCTTCACGTTCTCGTAATAGGTGACATTGGTATGCACACCACCCATGGTGTGGATGTCGCCACGAGAGAAACCCGGATCGCTGGTTTCGGCCACGAGTATTGATATTCCCTTGTGCTTTGGTACGTCGGGGTCGGTACGAACCGCGAGAAAAACATAGTCGGCGCCTTCGGCACCACTGGTGTACAGCTTGTTACCGTTCACAAGGTAGTGGTCATCGTGCTTCACGGCAGAGGTCGTCAGAGCTGCGAGGTCAGTGCCAGCCGAGGGCTCGGTGTAGCCAATTGAGAAATGTATTTCACCCGCTGCAATGCCGGGCAGGAAACGCTGTTTTTGGGCCTCTGTGCCCTGGCTCATCAGTGCCGGGCCGACGGTATTGAGAGTGACGAAGGGCGTCGGGGCGCCAGCGAGGAGGGCTTCTTCATAGCGGATCAGCTGCTCTGATTCAGTCAGGCCGCGCCCGCCATACTGCTCGGGCCAGCCTACAGCCAGCATTTGATCCTTACCTTGTTGGCGAATGAGTTCCTTATAAAGGTCCCCGCTCTCTGCGTTGCGGAGCTCTTCTCGATATTCCGGCTTGATCAGGCTGGAAAAATAGGCGCGAAACTCTCTTCGCAGCTCTTTCTGTTCGGTGGTGTATTCGACGTGCATGGCCTGTTCCTCATTCGCGATGACACAATAATATTGAAATTGAATTCAAATTCAACTATTTTATTCACATGTCCAAATCAGCAGTCATCGAAAAAAGCCATGAGAAAGCGCTCAGTGCACGGGGGCAGAGGGCCCGCGCTCGTCTAATGGCGGCGGCCTTGGTGGTGCTTGAGCGCGATGGCTACCATAAAATGCGCATCGTAGACGTGACCCGGGAGGCCGGCGTGGCTCAGGGTCTGTTCTATCACTACTTCAAGGACCTGAAAACGCTCACTGTCGAAGTATTGACCGAGTTTGCTGAGGCTGCGAGGGACCCTGCGGAGATAGAGAAAGATGTCGAGCCCGGAGATTGGTACAGTCGAATTCATGCCTACAACCTGGTGATTGTTCGCAGCTATGCCAAGCGTCCAGGCGTGATGCGCTGCCTGCTGCAGCTGGCTGACGAAGATCCGGATTTTGGCAGCATGCTGCGGAATAATTATCGAGAGCAACTGATGTGGCTGGTTGAGCGAATGCCTGGCCTTTTCCCGGATGTGAAGTTCAAAAAAAATCAGGCCTTGATGGTGGTTTACTCGTTAGCTGGCGTCGGGGAGGGGTTGATTAGAGAGTACTTTATCAATCGCAGCGAGCCGTTAATGGCCGCAAATTTGAGTGTAAATCAGTTCGCGGAATTGATGTCCACCATGTTCTATCGAGCACTGTTCCTTGAACATCCGGAGCAGAATCAACTTAAATATACACGCAATCTGGCCGCCATGGTCAGGAGACACTGAGGCAGTAAAGGCATGGATTTCAATTACACAGAAGACCAGAGTGCAATCCGAGAACTCGCTTATCAAATTTTTACAGATCGAGCGACGGATGAGTTTCTGTTGAATTTTTCTCGCGGTGAAGAAACTTACGATAGCGGCTTGTGGACCACCCTTGCTGAGCAAGGTTTGCTGGGAATTGCTGTGCCGGAAGCGGCCGGCGGCAGCGGACTTGGACTGACCGAGCTGTGTCTGATGCTCGAAGAACAAGGTAGGAGAGTGGCGCCGATACCGCTTTTTTCCTGCCTCGTTTTGGGCGGGTTACCCATTGCGGAGTACGGCACTGATCAACAGCAGCAAAAGTGGCTGACTGAATTGGCCAGTGGACAATCCAAGTTCAGTGCGGCTATTGCCGATCTAGGGATGAACAGTGCTTTAACCACGTCTGTTACGGCTGTGCGCGGAAGTGACGATAATTGGACACTCAATGGAACCAAGGCACTGGTGCCCGATGGTGCGGTGGCAGATTATATTCTGGTGCCTGCCGCAACGGGCGAAGACGAGACCAGCGTTTTCGTTGTGCCAGTGGCGCAAACCGGGGTGGACCTGACCGCAGTAGAAATCGGTATTTCCGGGCAGAGAGCTGCCCACCTGACCTTAAACGATGTCCATGTGACCAGCGAAGCGTTGCTAGGAGCGCAGGGTCAGGGCAACACGATTGTCGACTGGCTTGAAGAGCGTGCCAACATTGCACATTGTGCGCAGCAGGTTGGGGTGACGGAAGAAGCGATGAAGCGCACCGCGCAATACGTCAGCGAACGCAACCAGTTTGGCGTTCCACTGGGCAGCTTCCAGGCTCTGGCTATGCGCATGGCAGATAGTTACATCGATGTAGAAGCTATCCGCACCACCTATTGGTTGGCACTGTGGTGCCTGAGCAATGGCAAGGAGGCACGAGCCGAGGTTCGCGCTGCCAAATGGTGGGCCTGCGATGCATCGCATCGTGTGGTCTGTACCGCGCAGCACTTGCATGGAGGCATGGGAGCAGACGTTGAATATCCCATTCATCGCTTTTATCTGTTGGCGAAGCAGATCAGCTACTCGCTGGGCAACGCGGGCCAACAGCTGGAGAAGCTGGGCGAACTTTTGGCGGCTGACCGTACGCTCGGTTTCCGCTCTCTGGAGGTTTGACGGAGTCGCCTGCCTCTTGTTCGTCGCTAGCGATCCTCGGGCCTAACCGGCCCGAATGCCTTGGGTACAGGTTTTAGTAGGGCTTGTCCCCATCGATGGTAATACGCTCCATTCTTCGATGTGCCGGGAAATAGTCGTTGATAGGCTTGTGCTGGGTGCAGCGGTTATCCCAAATCACCAGGCTGTTGGCCTGCCAATGAAAGCGGCAGGTGAATTCGTCTGTTGTTACATGCTTATACAGAAAGCCTAACAGGGCATCGCTTTCATCGCGGCGTAACCCGTCGATGTGGGTGGTGAACAACTCATTCACGAATATCGCTTTCTTACCTGTTTCCGGGTGCGTGCGTATGACTGGGTGGCGAACCGGTGGGTTAGCAGCAACCGCGTCCTTCAGGCGCTCAGCCCCGCCCGGTTCTGCAAGACTCTCCTTGAATCCCCAGCGGAAGTCGTGAACTGCGTTCAGATCCTCAAGGAACTTCTGCATAGGAACGGACAGCGCATCGTATGCCGCAGTCATGCTTGACCAGAGTGTGTCGCCGCCCTTGAGAGGGATGATGTCTGATTTCAGCATGGTCGCCATTGGCGGGTGCTGATTAAAGGTCATGTCTGTATGCCAGGTTTCGATTTTGGTCGGTTTTTCCGGTGTGCTTTCCAGAATGGTGATTTCGGGGAAGCCCTCGACAGTCTCATAGGCTGGGTGAGTCTGGACAGGACCGAAAGAGAGGGCGAGGGCCTTCATGTTGGCGGGGCTGATATCCTGGTCACGAATAAAAATGACCTGATACTCATTGAGTAGTTTGCGAACGGGCGCAAAATCGCCTTCGCCCAACTCCCCAGACAGGTCCAGTCCATGTATTTCAGCGCCCAATGCGCCGGCCATTGGTTTGATATCAAGCATTTGAAAGCCACTCCCCTGAAAAGCCGCTATTCTAGCATTCGATCGGGCTCTGCATAGTGTTTTGAATGCTATTTAGGAATGCGGGCAATCACCTTCAACCCCTTCCTGGTGTTCTCTGCTGTCAGTGCGCCCCCGTGCTGGACAATCGCACGGTGAGCGATTGATAGTCCGAGCCCATAGCCGCCGGCATCGCGACTGCGCGCGCTATCAACACGATAGAACTCATCAAAAATGCGCTGCAAGTCTTGCTCTTTAACACCCGGCCCACAGTCCTCGATGCTGACCTCGTAGCTACCTGCCGTATCTATGACCTGAACTCGAACTTCGCTCTCTTCGGGAGTGTGCTGTAAGGCGTTGCGAATTATATTTTCAAAGCTTTTATGCAGAAGGTCACCACTACTGGCAACGATGGCTTCAGCTAATCCGGTCGACAGCGTGACCTTCTTAGCGGTTTGATTACCTTCAAAGCATGCGTCATCGCAGAGTTGATACAGCAGTGCGACCAGGTCGACGTGCTTGTCTAGCGGCAGGGAATTTTCCTGCGTAGATAATAGCTGGGCTATAAGGTCTTCCAGGCGAACCGTTTCATTATCCATTCGAGCGAGAAGGTCGAGCCGCAAATGCTCATCCTCCATAGCGAGCGCAAGCGCAACACGCATCCGCGCCAGGGGAGACCGTAGCTCGTGAGAGACATCACTGAGCAGCTGCTTTTGCTCTCGCATCCGAGTTTCCAGCTGTCTTGCCATGGTGTTGAAGTCCCGGGCCAGTTCGTCAGTTTCGTCTCCACCGTGGTCGCGCACATTAATTCGAGTGTGTAAGTCGCCATCGGCTAATTTTCGCGAAGCATGGCGCAAGTCGCGCAATCGATTAGTCATCATTCTGGAGAGCGCATAGCAGATAAGTCCGCTGACCAGTATCGCGAGTAGCAATCTCAGCCAGTTATTAGCGATGAGTAAGCCAATAATCTGGTGATTGGGTTTGGGAAACATCATTACCATTCGGCGAGGGCTACCATCAAACAGGTTAACGCTATGTGCAATTAGAGGTCCCTCACGGTGTCTGGCGAAAGCGCGTCGCTTACGTCCGCGCAGCTGGTTTGCCACGGTAGCGACCTTGGCTGGAACCCTCTGTTCCAGCAGGTCACGACCTTGCCTGTCCAGTAGCCACACATTGATATCGTGTTTGTTTTTTGCTTTTTCTATAATGGCGGGAAGCTGCTCTGCCGGCGTGTTTTGCATTGCATAGATCAGCCGCAATACAAAGCGTTGAGGAGGATCCTGCGGTGGGCGGTGCTGTTGCTCGGGTGCAGGCAGAGTTTCAATGTAGCTATCGGCCAGTAGCCAACTACCTAGCACTGCGATAGATACCAGCCAAAAGCCAAGAAAAATCTTGATAAATATTGATCCGCGCACTCTAGTAACCGCCATCCACGGCAAACTGATAGCCGAGTCCGCGGACACTGACAATCAGCTCTTTGCCACCGGCATTCGCCAGCTTGCGGCGAATTTTGCTGACGTGGACATCAACGCTGCGGTCGTAGGCCGAAAGTGGTCTTCCCAGGCCTTCTTGACTGAGCGTATCTTTATCAACGATCTTGCCCGCGCGTTTTAACAAGATCATCAACAGGTTGAACTCTGCACTGGTGAGGTTTAATGACACGCCCCGGTGTATCGCAGTGCGATTGGCGCTGTTGAGGGTGGTGCTACCAACGCTAACCTCGGTTTGTGACTCATTTGTGTCGGTAAGCTGGGATCTGCGTAAAATCGCCCTCAGCCTCGCGGCGAGTTCTCGCGGGTTACAGGGCTTCGGCAAATAATCGTCGGCGCCCATCTCCAGGCCTACTATGCGGTCCGTATCTTCACCCCGGGCAGTGAGCATAAGTACCGGAGTGTCGGTGAAGTCTCTTATTTTGCGCAACACATCCAGTCCCATCATTCCCGGCAGCATTATATCCAGCACCAGTGTGTCGTATTCCTGCTGTTGCAGATGCGTTACCGCTTCAGCGCCATCATGAATACTGCTGACCTCAAAACCCTGCAGCTCCAGATATTGAGCGAGAAGAGCACAGAGTTCTTTGTCGTCATCGATGATTAGTACGTGATCTTTCATCCTTTCAGTCTGTAGAAGCGCAGCCGGTTTGTCACCTGTCCTTAACATTTCTTTACTAGTTTGATGAGGAGCTTAACCAGGCTTTTGTGTAGATTTATATGCACCGTGCCGCAACAGGTGCTGAATTGTGTCAGGAGATCATGATGAATCGAATACTGTTTAAGTTGATACCGGGAACTGCCTTAATGGGCGTTCTTCTTTTATCTGCTGGTGCTTGGTCAATGGGGCCGCCACCGGAATTTAATATCGATAAAAGACTGTCTCACATGACAGATGAACTCGCGCTTTCCGATACGCAGAAACAGCAGGTTGAAGCGCTGTTGGAGGGTGGCAGGGAAACTGGCGCGGCTGATTTGGCGCGCCTTGCCGAAATACGCAAGCAGATGAAAGCAATGCATGCTGATTTCGATCCCGGCACCGCTCAAAAACTTGCGGACGAGTTGGGCGAGATTAGCGCTCGAATGGCGTACCAAATGACCAGCACACATGCTGAAATTTATCAGTTACTTTCTCCGGAGCAGCGCGAGCAATTCACAGCAATGTCAAAACAGCGCGAACAGCGAATGGGGAAGCGCTGGGCAGGGCGTCGTGACTAGATTAACGTTTTGAGAGATCTGGTTTTGGACGGCACCGCCGCCCATTTTTTTTTGGCAAAGAGCAGCCGGCTTATTTGCTGCTATCAGAGATGCTCAACATTAAGGCCCAAAGTCTCTCGCAGTTCGGCTGTAGTCTCCAATTGAACGCTGTTGCTTACCACCGCTGTACTGGCCAGTTCTGGTTTTAGGTAGGTATCACCTACGCGGCGCAAATCGTCCAGAGAAACATCGAGTATCCGCTGTCGGAATTGCTCACGCTGCTCGTGTGAGCGTCCAAACTGGCGGTTATGGAAGTGTTGCTTGGCTTCACCGGCGGGAGAGCTGGGCTTGTCCAGACTGCCGACAACGCCCAGGATGCTTTCTTCCAGCGCGCGAGGCTCGTGCTTTTCTTGAAGTAACCACAGTACTGCGGCATCAAAGTCTGCCAGGGTTTCTGCCAGTCGCGGGTCGCGATAAGAATAGAAACGAAAGGCTGCAATTCCCGAATCTTGTGAGGCTCCGCCCCCGTATGCGCCACCTTGCTCGCGAATGGCTCGGTGCAGAATGCCATTGCGCAAAAAGCCACCGAGAACAGTGAGCGCAGCCGCATCGGGGTGCCGAACGGGTACGGTTGGGTAGGCGCGGGCGCAGAAATTCACCTGACTGTTGGCCACCCAGAATTCACCGCGCTTTTCTCGTACCTGCGGCAGGAAAAATTTGTCACTTGTGTTTGCCGAGTGCTCGCTCCACACGCTGGCCTGCTGCTTCGCAATACTGCCTACTGCGTCTGGTTCAGCGATAGCGAGTAGCTGTCGCGGCATGGCGGCAATTCGTTCATGAACTGCTCCCAGTTGCCTGGCAAAGTTGGCGGCGTTGTTATCATCTGCCAGGCTATCATCCAGTTCGCGCAAACTGCGGATGCCTGCAAGCCCGGATAGCTGATGATTGAGCTTTGCCAGCGGGCTCATGCCCGCGCAAGCGGCGGCCATTGCGAGACCATGGCCATTCCCGGTCACGGATTGTTCGCGTCGTGCTCGCTGTTGGCTGACCAGTTCGCGGATTCGTTCCACCTCGTCGAACCGCGCGCCCTGCATGGTGTCAGCCATAAGCCTTGCTTGATCTTCGGCATTGCGCAGCAGCGCTTTGGAGGAGAGAACAAAATTGGCTGTGATTGATTGTTCGTTATCGGCCTCGCCTCGCATTGAAGTGAAGGCATTGATGGAGCCAACTTCTGCGGATTGACGGTGTTGGGAGTCCAGATAACTTCCTTCACCTATGCCTAACTCGGTTAAAAAACTGGTGTATAGAGGAAGCACTGATTGCTGGGCCGAGTCCAGTGCAGGCAGGGCGGCGATCATTTGCTGGTAAACCAGCCCATTGGTGCCCTGACTGTAGGTGGTGACATGCAAGGGGCCGTTGTTATGTTCTTTGAACTCCAGCTCTTGCAATCCGGCGGGTACATCCGACAACTCAACCTTGGGCAAAATACTTTCGTCATCGACCTGTGACTGACGCTCGGACAGGTCGGTTGCCAGTTGCACAGTGGCCTGTTTTTGCGCTTCGTCCATGGCCGCTTTGATATCGGCCAGTCTTTGCGTTTCCCTCTGCAGTTTTTCTGCTGAGAGTGCCTTGTTGGGTTCCATGACCAGGGTGACCCGATGGTTGTTGTCTAGCAGCAGCTTCTGGGCGAGGCTCTTAATGTATTCAGGGTCCTCTATGCGCTGGCGCAACGAGTCGATGACCGGGTCCAGATTAAGGACTGCGATGGGGTCGCTGTAGTGAGTGGCGCAACCCAGGGCTTGCATAATGAGTTGCAAACCATAGGGGTAACTGTCGCCGCTGATCTCACGCTGATGCAGCTCTAATTGATGCAGCACGGCTTGCAGTCTTTCGTGGCTGATACCGTTGTTAGCGACGTCGGTAATCACTTCCAGGACCAATGCCTCCAGTGCGTCTGCATGCTCTGCTTCACTGCCTTCAATGCCACACACAAATACCAGCTCGCGCATCGAGTCTTCCAGTCCACACAGGGGAGAAGGAGCCTGTCCCAATGATGTGGTTTCCAGAGCTTGCTGCAAAGGTGAAGCACTATTTTCAAGGAGCACGCTGGTCAATAATTGAGCCTCAAGCATTTGCTCCAGATCGCTGCTCTCACCTAGCATCCAGCCGACGATCAGGTGAGTTTTACCGCTGGTGTCAGTCTCTTCGTCAAAGGCATAGCTGTCTTTAACTTTTAGCGGTGCGGATAGCCTTGTTTCCGGTGGAACCTGAATGCGAAGTTCCTGGCGTTGGAAGCGACTCAGGGCTTTTTCCTCGAAGGTAGCCTGATGCTCTGCTGCGCTGATGTCGCCAAAGGTCATGAAAATGGCGTTGCTTGGGTGGTAGTGACTCCGATAAAAGGCGACCAGTTCCTCGTGGCTCAGGTCTGGAATGTTTTCTGGCTCACCACCACTGTTGTAATGATAGGTAGTAGACGGAAACAGATGCTCGCATAATTTGCCCCATAGCACGCTGGGTACAGAGCTCATTGCCCCTTTCATTTCGTTGAAAACCACACCCTTGAAAACCAGATCGCTCTCGGGGTTGTTAGCTTCTTCGAATTCGACCCTGTGTCCTTCCTGAGCGAAATCTAGAGGGTCCAGGCGTGAGAAAAATACTGCGTCCAGGTAGACATCCAGCAGGTTGTTAAAGTCCTTGCGGTTCTGGCTGGCAAAGGGATAGGCAGTCCAGTCAGAGCTGGTAAACGCATTCATGAAGGTGTTCAGTGAACGGCGTAGCATCATGAAGAAGGGGTCGCGAACAGGGTAGCGCTCGCTGCCGCATAAAGCAGTGTGTTCCAGGATGTGGGCAACGCCCGTTGAATCTTCGGGAACTGTGCGCAGGGCAACGAGGAATACGTTCTCGCTGGAATCTGATGCCAGGTGGTAGTGCGCAGCCCCGGTCTCTCGGTGACGAAATTCCTGTACATCCAGATTCAGGGAGTCCACCCGTTGCTGACGAACGGGTTCAAAGGCGCTGTGCGCCGCAGGCAGTGATGTGCTCATGCAGAGTCTCAGGTCATATTGGAGGAGGCCGCTATTCTAACGCGAATTTTGCTGCTTGGGGTCTAGTTTAAGGGCAGTAGTTCTATTTGATAAAGCCAGGGCCAGCGTTTTCCGGTGACCCAGATACTGCCATCATCAGGGTTGCGAGCAATTCCATTGAGTACGTCGGTTGTTGCGTGTCGATCGCTGGCGGGTAATAGTCCCGAAAGGTCTATGTTGCCTTCGACCTCGCCAGACTGTGGGTTGATGATCACCACTCGGTCGGTTTGCCAAACGTTTGCCCATATTTTGCCATCGATCCATTCTAACTCGTTGAGCTTGCGAACAGGACGACCATTTTCTGTGACCGATATGGAGTGGCTGATGGCGCGAGATTGGTTGGAGAGGAAGTGAATTTGGTCGCTGCCATCACTATAGATAAGCTGCGTGCCGTCGTTAGTCAGCCCCCAGCCCTGGCCAACAATGGGAAACCACTCAACAGGCTCCATCGTCGATTTATTGAAAACCAGCATCATGCGCTCACGCCAGGTTAGCTGGTAAATGTGCTCACCCAATACGCTCACGCCCTCGGCAAATAGTCGCGGAGATAATGTTTTGCTGTCTTTCAGGCGCATGTCATCAAAGTGATAACGCATCAGTCTGGATTGCCCGTAATTTCCACAACTTACGTATAACGTGCCCTCCAGTATTTCCAGACCCTGGACAAAGTTGGCGCGGTCCTGGGGCTTCTTGTTGAGAATTTTGTAGCTGAATTGTTCGACGCTGTAGGCAGGTGCAGCGCACAAAACGCTGAGGCATAACAGTATAAAAAACCGGGGCATGGCTAAATCAAACCCCGCGCCAGGTCTCTGATAAGAAATCGTGACGGCGACAATGCGCGGACCAGTTCGCGGGAAAGTGGCGGCAGTTCATTGCAGATCAGACTTGCAAGAAGCTGTGCGCATAGTGGAGCCGAACTGAGGCCTCGAGAACCGTGAGCGGTGTTAATGTAAAGTCCGGGCACGTAATTGCCCCTTTGCTGAATAACCTGCCGCGCATTTTTACGCAAAGCACCGTAGGTCTGCAAGAATTCCTCTCTGGCGGGCACTGGGCCTGCAATCGGCAAGTAATCAGGGCTGGCGCAGCGAAAGCCGACTCTGCCTTCCATTTTCTCGGGGTCAAGTTTTTCTAGTTCAGAGGACCATTGAGGTAGCGCTGCAGCCAGTTTTTCGAGGTTTTCTCGATGTTCCTCCGGTCGTACTTCCATGCTGTTATCACGTAACTTGAAGCTGGCGCCTATGCAGTGCCGGCTTTCTCTGGCTGGCGAGATGTAACCTCGGTGACAGAAGGCTGCTTTCAGGCTTTGGGTTGCTTCACTGGCGGGCAAGTAGCTGGTTTGTCCGCGTATGCTCTGTAGCGGCAGCCAGCCTGTTTCGGTAAAAGATGCGCTGCTCGCTCCCGAACAAATAATCGCAATATCCGCAGTGGCCAGCGCCTGGTTGTCACTGTTGATGGCTTGCCACTGTTCTTCTAATGGCTTTAATGCCACTTTGCCGCAATTTTGTTGCAATTTAATCAGCGGCGATTCCAGCATAGCTGAACACACCGCCGGTGGTCTTAACCACCCTGAATCCGGATACCAATAACCGCCTTCAACAGGAGTTTCTCCAAGGTAATGGCTAGCCTCTTGCGCCGTTAGGGCTTCAGCCAAGTCATTTAGGCCAACCAATTGATTCTTAATCAGGGCCACCTCTTGAGCATCAGTGATTTGGTGAAAACTCCCGCAAAGGTCTCCATCCAGGCCTGGCTCTAATGCGCCTGAAGTGAACATATTTCGGTAGAGGTTGGCTGAAAAGCGGAAACTTTGCAGTGCAAAATCAGTCAGCGCTGAATGACGCTTTGATAACCGCGTATAAAGCACTCCCTGTTCGTTACCAGACGCCTCACCGGCAAGGTCTCCCTGGTCCAGCACAGTGACGCTGATATTGCGTTGAGCCAGCGCTGCTGCCAGGGTGCAACCGGCTAATCCTGCACCGATGATAAGGGCTTGGCGAGGCTTGGTTACGGGCCGCGATGGCATATCCCACGGGGTATCGATTGTTGCCAGTGTTGGTCCGGCCCGCGTTGCAACACCGCGCAAGGATTCACGCTTTTGGCCAAACCCTGGTACCTTGGAAATCTCAAAACCTGCCTGCTCCAGGCCCCGACGAACATGGCTTGCGGCAGTAAAGGTGGACACAGTAGCGCCGGGGCGAGACAGCGCAGCCATGGCCTGGTAGAGCTCCGGCTGCCACATTGCATCGTTGCGCGAGGGTGTAAAGCCATCCAGATACCAAGCGTCGATTGCAGGCCCGCGAGTTGCCAAATCAGCAAGGGCGAGGCGGGAATCATCCCACCACAGATCGAGTATTACCCGACCCTGGTCCAGTTCCAGTCGGTGCTGCCCCGGCAGTCGCCCTGGCCAGGCGTCGATCAGCTTATTTGCCAGAGAGCTAAGGGATTCCCAAGGGGCCAGCGCTCGGACAAGCTCTGGCGTTGATAGAGGAAATTTTTCGAGCGAGATAAAATGAAGTCTGGGGCGGTTGTTGGTCTGCTTTTGCCACGCCAGCCAGGTCAGCAGGAAGTTGAGCCCGGTGCCGAAGCCTGTTTCGAGAATGCAGAAGGTATCGTCTTCAAAACTAGTCCAGCGTTCGGGCAAACTATTACCCTGCAGAAAAACGTGTTCGCTCTCGGCAATGCCGGCTTCACTGGAATAGTAGAAATCATCGAACTGGGTGGAGAAGGGGACGCCGTTTTCTGACCAGCTGATATCGGCGCAGGGTGCAGCTCCCCAAGGGGTATTGTCCCGTTTCATCCCGGGTTTTGAATCTGGAACTCGTCTGGCAGCCAGGCAGGGATATGGGCGTTATTAATTGCCATGAGTTCGCCAACAGGGAAAACATGAAATTCTGGCTTCACACCAGGCGGCTTGTAGAGCGTAATCAGGTATTCCTGGCTGTGGCTATCTTCAGGAATACGTACTTCCCAGCTGTGGCCAGAAATGCGAACAGTGGTGCTGCCAGGTTGTAGGTGCTGCTTGAGAATGAAGTGGTGCTTTCCCACGGGCCGCAGACTGCGCCTCTCACCGGCGATCAGATTGCCAAACAGGTACGTTCGGAATGAGCAAATGGGTGCATTGTCACGTCGGCTCTCGGGTATACCCGGGTCGGACAAGCGGCGGGTGATCTCTGCTAATGCCAGGCTACCTTCTTCGCCATTAAGACGCACTTTACTGTCGTTAAAGGGTATGCGGGCCAGCCTTTCGGCGTCCTCGTTAGCCTGCTGTCTATCGGCGACTTCCTTTTTGGTTGGATCAGACAAGACCGCTTCGGCCTCTTCACTGTGGTAAGCACGCAACATACGCTGTAAGCGCCGCACCTGCGCGTCTTCGACCTCCGCGCTGTAGTCGGGTACCGTTTCTCTCAGGGGTTTGCTCTCAATACCCTGGGGGGGCTGTGACATGGAAGGCTGTGCAAGGCTTATCAGCCCGGGCAGGAGTGCCAGGCGCAGTGCCTTTGTAAAGGGGATATTGTGTGGCCCCTTCCTGCGAGTGTTCACGGTTTGAATACCAATACGATTAGATCCAAAAACTATAACAGAAACAGCTAGCTAGGGGCTACTGTAAAAGTGGCTTGGAAGTCACGCTATTTGTCTTGAAGGCAGCCTAAATCATTGCCTGTCGAGGCTGCTAACAGTAGACTTGCCGCTCTAACGAATACTGAGGTAAACATGTCCAAGATTGAAACTCAGTCCATGCCCAGGGAGCAGTTCCTGACGATCGCTATAAATCTACTGCACCGGGCGTTTATGGACGCCAAGCGGACCGATGCCAAGAACTTGTTCAAAGCTGTTTCCGAGGGAAAGCGCGTGGCGCTGACTAATCTCCAGATGGAGGACAAGTCTTCAGTCCGCTTTGATCTCTCCATGGACCACTCTGAGTATGCTGGAACACTAAACTTCGGCGCTTTTCGCAGCAGCCTCACGGCATTGCTGTCTAATCTGGTGGATGCGGTGAAAGAGCAGAGGGAAATTACCACCTTCGGAGCCGAGGGCGATTCTGCGAATATAATATTCGGGGTAACCGGGGTGACAGTTGAAAAAGAGGTGCCTTCGGTATTGGTGCTGTCTACGAGTACTGGCGGGCAGGAGGCTGCAGTCATGCTTCGCCTGATGTATCTGGATTATCAGCAGTTTCTGGCATCGCAGCAGAGTGACGGCGACACCGCCTGACCCTGGGGTTCAATCCATAGTCTGAAAGACAGGACTTGCAGGGCAGGGGATGGAAAGCTTTTCGGCCGGTGCAACGACCACAGAGGTTCCGGTCAGCACCAGTTTCTGTTCAGCGTTATAGGCCTTGCAGTTCAGAGAAATAGATTTTCTCCGCTCGTTCTTCTCTACGACTTCCAGTATTACGTTTATTTGATCACCTATTTTGACCGGTAGGCGAAATTTAAGCGATTGTTCCATGAATATGCAGCCAGGGCCGGGCAGTTTCATTGCCAGCGCAGCCGACACAAAGGAAGCAGTGAGCATGCCGTGGGCAATGCGTTCGCCGAAGCGAGTTCCGGCCGCAAATTCAGCGTCCAGGTGCAATGGATTTACATCACCAGAAACAGCGGCGAACATTTGTATGTCCTGCTCTGTTACTGTCTTGGAATATTCGGCGCTTTGACCTATGGTGATTTCATCGAAGGTATAGTTACTGAGTTGCGACATTCGCTGTTTTCTCGCTGGTTTTGGCTATGAGAAGCATAACGTATTTTTTCCCCGGAATATAAAACACCACCCAATGTCAGATAGCGCCGCCAGTTCAAACCTGAAAATCACATATCCCGAAGAACTTCCTGTCTCGCAGCGAAGAGAGGAGATTGCCGCGGCGATCGCCAAAAACCAGGTAGTGATTGTCGCCGGGGAGACGGGATCGGGTAAAACGACCCAGCTGCCAAAAATTTGCCTGGAGCTGGGAAGAGGTCAATCAGGATTGATAGGCCACACCCAGCCCCGACGCCTTGCGGCTCGAACTGTGGCGCAGCGCATTGCCCAGGAGCTGAAAACCGAATTGGGCGCGGTGGTGGGCTATCAGGTTCGTTTTAATGACAAGGTGTCTGAGCATACCGCTGTCAAATTAATGACCGACGGCATACTGCTGGCAGAGATCCAGCGAGATCGACTGCTCAAGCGTTACGATACGATTATCATTGACGAAGCCCATGAACGTAGCCTCAACATCGATTTTCTACTGGGCTACCTGAAGCGACTATTGCCCAGGCGCCCTGATCTCAAGGTCATTATTACTTCAGCCACTATCGATGTAGACAGCTTCTCCCGCCACTTCGACGACGCCCCGGTGATTGAGGTCTCTGGCCGAACCTTTCCGGTTGAGACTCATTACCTGGACGCCAGTGCAGATGAAGAGGGCGATAATGCAAGACGCATTTCCTCACTGGTGCAGGACATCGATGCCGGGTCTTTCGGTAAACGCGGTGATGCACTCATTTTCCTTCCCGGTGAGCGCGACATCCGCGAAGTGGCGAAGCAGCTCCGCGATGATACTGAACTGGACATTCTTCCGCTTTACGCCCGTCTCAGTCAGGCAGAGCAGAATCGTGTGTTTGATATTTCGAAACGCAGAGGGCTTAGGGTCGTATTAGCGACCAATGTGGCTGAAACCTCACTGACGGTGCCTGGCATACGTTATGTCATTGATCCCGGCGAAGCGCGTATTAGTCGATATAGCTATCGCACTAAGGTCCAGCGTTTGCCTATCGAGCCGATATCGCAGGCCAGCGCCAATCAGCGGCAAGGTCGCTGTGGGCGTGTAGAGGCGGGGGTTTGCCTGCGGCTTTACTCTGAGGAAAACTTTAATCTGCGCCCGGAGTTTACCGACCCCGAGATACTGCGCACCAATTTGGCCGCGGTCGTCTTACAAATGCTCAATCTGGGTCTGGGCGAAATTGAAGATTTTCCTTTCATCAATCCGCCAGACCCGCGAATGGTGCGCGACGGGTACAAGTTGTTGGAGGAATTGGGCGCGGTTTCCGCCAAGGGTGAGCTGACTCAGATGGGACGGCGTCTTTCCAGGCTGCCTGTCGATCCGCGTCTTGGGCGCATGGTACTGGCCGCAAGCGAACGAGACTGCCTGGCGGAAATACTGGTGATCGCCAGCGCCCTGGCAGTGCAGGATCCTCGGGACAGACCGTCCGATAAGCAGCAGCAGTCAGATCAGGCTCACGCTCGCTTCAAACACCCTAAATCAGATTTCCTGGCGTGGCTGCAGCTTTGGCGTTATTACGAAGAGCAGCGCCAGGAGCTGAGCCAGAACCAGTTGCGCAAGTTGTGTAAGCGCGAGTTTTTGTCGTTCATGCGAATGCGTGAGTGGAGAGACATACATTCACAGTTGACCATTGCGTGCCGTCAGCAAAAATTACGCCCAGAGCCGCTGCCGCCTGAAGCGGAAAATTATCAGCCAGTTCATCAGGCGTTGCTAGCAGGGCTGTTGGGCAATATTGCGCAGCACCAGGATGACCGCGAGTACCTGGGAGCGAGAAATCGAAAGCTGCAAATCTTTCCGGGTTCATCGCAGTCACGCAAGCGCCCCAAGTGGTTGATGGCCGCTGAAATTGTGGAGACCTCCAAGGTGTTTGCCCGCACGGTCGCCAGCATTGATCCGCTGTGGGTCACAGACGTTAATCCCGGGTTACTGAAAAAACATTACTACCAGCCGCGCTGGCAATCCCGCAGCGGTCGAGTCATGGCGTGGGAGCGCTTGTCACTCTATGGGCTCACAATTGCAGACAAACGTCCGGTGCATTATGGACCGATATCACCTGTTGAAGCGCGCGAACTGCTGATCCGGGAAGGGCTGGTAGCCGGCAAGTATCGGCAGCATCCTCCTTTTTTGAAGCATAACCAGCGTTTGGTAAGAGAGCTTGAAGAACTGGAATCGAAAGTTCGACGGCGCGATCTGTTGGTTGATGAGCAGGTATTGTTCGACTTTTATAACGAACGCCTGCCGACTGACTGCTACACCGCAGGTCGATTGCAATCCTGGCTGAAGAAGAACCCAGGTAGCGACAAGAGTCTGCGGCTTGATAAGGCCTTGCTGTTGGCCAGGGATCCCGGGGCTGAGGTGGAAGACCAGTTTCCCGATAATTTACAGTGGCAGGATTTGGAGTTTCGCCTTAGTTACCAGTTCGAGCCGGGTAAGGCCGCTGATGGCGTAACGGTAACTGTTCCGGTTGCATTACTTAATCGGGTCCCACGTTTTCGTTTCGACTGGTTGGTTCCCGGCTTGCTGCGAGAGAAATGCATTGCCCTTGTAAAAGGCTTACCCAAGGACAAACGTAAACGTCTCGTACCGGTGCCCAATTATGTGGACCAGGCCCTTGCGCAATTAGAAGTTGATGACAGTGACTTATTGGTGGCGCTGTCCCGTGTGCTGGGAAGTCTGGGTGGATTGCAACTCAGCCCGGCTGACTGGAGTCCCGCCAAGCTGGATGACTTCTATCGAATGAATATTCGGGTTGTGGATGCCGAGGGCCGTTTATTGGAACAGGGCAGGAACCTGGGCCAGTTGATCGAGCAGTTTCGCAGCGATACCCGCCAAAGTGTTGGTGTGGATAAAGGCAGCTCTCCTGCACAGGAAGGGATTATTCGCTGGGACTTTGGAGAACTGCCCCGCGAATGGCGTTTTCGTCAGGCTGGCATCGAAATATTGTCTTATCCGGCGCTGGTTGACCATGGTGAGAGTGTAGCGATTGAGCTGGTCGATTATCCGGGCCCAGCTCGCTTGGCCCATCGCGATGGAGTGCTGAAATTGCTGCGATTACACAGTGCTCAATCGGTGAAGTACTTGCGCAAACAATTGCTCAGAGGCAATGAGTTCAATCTGGTATTGGCGGGCGCAGGTCAGGACCGTTCTATGCTGGTTGAGGACCTTATCGATGCAGCCTTTGTTCAGGCGATGGACCTAGCTCATGAATTACCCTGGGATCAGTCTGATTTTGAGTCTACTCTCAAACGGGGCAAAGGTGAGGTGGTCAGCCGCGCCAATGAGGTTGAGGCGATTGTCTTGAATAGCCTACGGGTGTTGGCTCAAGTCCGAAATAAATTATCGACGTTGCCCGCGGGCAAATGGAATGACAGTGTCACTGATATCGGCGCGCATCTGGCAGCTCTGGTGACCTCCGGCTTTTTAAGCGGTGCGCCGGCCGACTGGCTAAACCAGTACCCCCGTTACATGAAGGCGGCGCTGCAAAGGGTTGAGCGGCTGTCAGGGCAGTATCCCAAAGATCAACAGCATACGGCGCTGCTGCAGTCGCTGGCCGAACCCATGAAACAGGCAGCACACACTAGGGACAAGCTGATTGATTTATGCCCGGCAGCGAAGCAGTACCGATGGATGCTGGAGGAATTGAGGGTTTCCCTGTTTGCACAGCAGTTGGGCACGCGTCAGGCAGTGTCCCAGAAACGCTTGCAACAGCAGTGGCTGGAGGTGCAGCGCTGGCTGGATGAAAACCCACATTAGCCACAGCGGATTGCGTTTTTTGAAAAAGTGTGAAAAATTACCAGTCGTTTCGCTCGGTCATTGAAACTTACTTAGAAACACTCGGTCTTACCTTGCACGACGCGGTGCCATGAAGAGCATCCTTTGCGTGGTATAACACTAAAATTATTCGGACTAGATACAGGGAATTTATCATGGCTCAATCAAAGAAACCTCTTGCTGCCGCTCTGGGTGCAGCATTTCTCGCAACTTCTATCGCGCCTCTGGCTTCCGCAGAGATGAACCCGTTCTCAGCGCAACAGCTCAGCGGTGGTTATGACCTGGTCAGCTTCAGTAAGCATGAAGAAGGCAAGTGTGGCGAAGGCAAATGCGGCGACGACAGTGCTCACGGCGAAAAAGCTGAGGACGAAGGCAAGTGCGGTGAAGGCAAGTGCGGTGACGACAAAGCCGAAAGCGAAGGCAAGTGCGGCGGCGACAAAGCGGAAGGCGAAGGCAAGTGTGGCGGCGATAAAGCTGAAGGCGAAGGCAAGTGCGGCGAGGGTAAGTGCGGCGGCTAATGTCTGAGCGACACAGCGAGTTTCGCGGAGCGGGACTCGGATTACGGCGGGCCCTGATGGGCCCGCTTTCGTCTATGGAGAGTGGCTCGGTAGACTTTATGGAAGCGGCGCCGGAGAACTGGATTGGCGTTGGAGGCCGTTTCGGGCGGAAGTTCCGCAATCTAGCGGAGCGTTACCCCATTGTTCTTCACGGGTTATCGCTAGACATCGGCGGCCCGGATCCCCTCGACAAGGAGCTGGTAGGCGCAGTCCGCGAGCTGATGAATCAGATTGAGGTTCCCCTGTACAGCGAACATCTGACTTACTGTGCTGCACAAGGGCATTTGTATGACCTGCTGCCCATTCCTTTTACTGAAGAAGCGGTGCACTACGTCGCCGCTCGTGTGCGCCAGGTTCAGGATATTATAGGGGAGCCAATTGCACTGGAGAATGCCTCTTACTACGCCCAGCCTCACCAAGACATGACAGAGGCTCAATTCGTCAGTGCGGTGTTGTCGGAAAGCGGCAGCGACCTGCTTCTGGACGTGAACAATATTTATGTGAATAGCATTAATCACGGTTACGACCCCATCGCCTTTCTCGATTCCCTGCCATTGGAACGCGCTCGCTACATTCATGTAGCCGGGCATTATGATGAAGCCGACGACTTGAAGGTAGACACTCACGGCGCAGATGTTATAGACCCCGTTTGGGACATTCTCGCGCAGGCCTATCAGCGCACCGGGGTGCTGCCAACGCTCCTGGAAAGAGATTTTAATCTGCCTCCTCTGGCAGAGCTGTTGGCTGAAGTTGAACAGGTCAGGCGCCTGCAGAGAGAGGCGCCTGAGCGGCACAAAGTAGCGGTGGGTCAATGATGAGTGCCCCTGAACTGAAAGCATCCCAGCTGGAGATGGCGGCTTACTTACGCAACCCGGAAAAAGCTTCGGCTCCGCGGGGAGTAGAAGAGCGCAGACTGAAGATTTACCGAGATTTGGTCTACAGCAACATCGAAGGCTTTATAAGTGGCGGCTTTCCCGTATTACGCAGCCTTTATAACGCCGAGCAGTGGGAAGAGTTGGTAAGGATGTTCATGGAGGGTCATCGTTGCAAATCACCGTATTTTTTGGAAATTAGCCAGGAGTTCATCAATTTCCTGATGTCTGAGCACACCTCGCGCGATTGCGACCCTCCCTTTTTGGCTGAACTGGCGCACTACGAATGGGTGGAATTGGCTCTGGATGTGGCAGAAGACGAACTGCCTCCTCCGCAGACTATCGAGGACCTGGAAGAGACTAAACTGTGCCTGTCTCCGCTGGCATGGGTATTAAGTTACCAATACCCGGTGCATCAAATTGGTGCCAGCTATCGTCCTGAAATGCCTGAAGTTCCCACTTTCCTGGTGGTTTATCGTGACGCCGGGGACAAAGTGGGCTTTATCGAGCTTAATGGTGCTACCGCCCGATTGCTTGAGTTGTTGCGCGAAAACGAGCAGTTATCGGTTGGGGACGTACTTAAGACCCTTGCCGCCGAGTTGGAACTCTCTTTTGAGTCGATTCGGGCGTTTGGAATTGCTCAATTGAGGGAACTGCTCGACAAGGACGTAGTGCAGGCTGCCGGGAGCTTTGGCTGAGGACTTGCTACCCGCAGAAGCCGCTAGTACCATTCCCATTCGACATGCAGAAATCTCCAAGAATGAGCCTTCCCCGACTTTTACTTTTTTTGATCCTGGCGTTCCCCGCCGCGATGGCCTGCGCTGAGGATAAAGAACGTAATGTCGATCCGTTTGAGTCTTTTAACCGCGCAATGTTCGTGGCCAACGACAATATCGACCAGTATGTCCTTCGCCCTGTAGCGGTTGGCTATGACTGGGTGATGCCGGGTTTTGCCAAGCGCGGTGTGGGCAATATGTTTGCCAATTTCTATGACTTCAATTCGGCGCTCAATGGGGCCTTACAGTGGCGCTGGGCCGGTGTCGGGCAAAGCTCTGGTCGTTTTGTTATTAACAGCACGCTGGGACTGGTTGGCTTGTTCGACGTGGCCACGACCATGGGGGTGCGCCCCTACCGTACGGATTTTGGCCATACACTATCTATCTGGGGCTTTGAGTCCGGCCCTTACCTCATGGTGCCATTTTTCGGCCCCAGGACCATTCGCAGTGGCACTGGAACCATTTTTGATGCATACACCTCTGTGCCTACTTACATGCCTAGCGTAGCCGTGCGCAACTCATTGTGGGGGCTTGGCCTGGTCGATGGACGCTCTCGTTTGCTTCAGGCCGATGACCTCATTACCGGCGATCGTTACATTTTCGTACGTGACGCCTATCTATCCAACAGGGAAGCGTTTGTTAACGATGGGGTAGTGTCGGACACATTCTCTGATTTTGAAGAAGGCGAGGATTTCGAAGAGTTCTAGCGGTATTCGGGGCCTTGCTATCAATTCCTGCGTAAAAGTGTGAAATCCTGCTCAAACCCGAGTTTCGATGGTTGCTTGTGCCTGTTCTTGGGCGTAGTGTCTCGGCCAATAGAGTCAACGAATATACCAATGGACCCGATCGGTACCGCCCTTGTCGTCGATCACGATACTGCCCGCCTGGAGGCGCTTGCATCCCTGGTTTCGAGCCTGGGGTTTACTCCTGAGAACTACACCGATGCCAATGCTGCGAGGGAGTATCTGAGCACGCGCCCAGACCTGGACGTGATTCTTTGCGAAATGGATATGGAGGGCCTCACCTGGGATTCTGCGCATCGTTCTCTGCAGGAAATGGATGTTCAGATTCCCGTTATCTTATTTAGTGATGAAGCCCAGGCCTCGCGGATGATGAGAGCCCTGCGGTTCGGAGCCAGCGATTTCTTTGTCCGCCCTGTTGATGATGTTGAGGCCCTTCAGCGTTCATTGGACCGCTGCGTGCGCCAACGGCAGGTCCGTAGAGAGCTGGAGCAATCTCGACAAAGACTGCAGGCTGCCAATACCGAATTGCGCGGTACGATCCAGGTACTGGAGCAGGACCAGCAGGCCGGGCGCCAAGTGCAAATGCGCATGTTGCCAGCAACCCCGCTGGTATTGAATGACTATGTTTTCAGTCATACGGTGATTCCGTCGCTTTATTTAAGTGGCGACTTTACCGATTATTTTACCGTCGGCGACCATTTTGTAACTTTTTTCATGGCGGATGTTTCCGGCCACGGCAGCTCTTCGGCTTTTGCTACGGTGCTGCTGAAGAACCTCTTTGCTCGCAAGCGCTCGGACTTCTTGCGCCAGAATGACGACACGATTCTCAGCCCCCTGGCGTTGCTAAAGCGCGCGAACAAGGAAGTTATGGACCTGGAGGTTGGTAAGTTTGCCACTATGGTCGTGGGCGTACTGGATATGAAAAGCAACAATTTGCGCTACAGTGTGGCGGGACATCTGCCGCAGCCAGTGCTCGTGTCTGGAGACGGTGCCCGTTATCTTCGTGGCGAAGGTTCTGCCGTAGGCATAATGGATGATGCCAGCTACGAAGAGCACATGATTGATTTGCCCGATAGCTTTATGCTCGCGCTGTTTTCCGACGGAATTCTGGAGATTCTGCCGCCAAAAAATCTCATAGAAAAAGAGAAATACTTTCTTAACGTGTTCGAGGAAACAGCCAATTCCCCCGAGGAAATGGTAACCCGTCTGGGGCTTGACCAGGCTGATACGGCTCCGGATGACATTGCCGCGCTGTTCATCAGCAAGCGGAGCTGACATGCACGAAGGCAAAATATTAGCGGCTAGTCACAATGGTGCTTACGTCATTCGTATGCTTGGAGACGTGCGCCTAAGTCTTTGCACCACGATTGACGAGTATTTTCAAAAAATGTTTGATGACCCCGAATTTGCCAGTGTCTGGGTCGACCTTTGTCATGTGGAAGGTATTGACTCGACCACTCTCGGATTGCTGGCAAAGCTCGCGATCAAGGTGAAAGAGCGCTTTGACTTTCAGCCGGCCATTTTTTCCTGCGACCCCGGAATCAATCGTTTACTCAAAAGCATGGGCTTTCAGCGCTTATTCGAACTGCGCGAAGAAACCTGCTCCAACCCCGACAGCGCCGATGAAATTCCCCAGGTAGCGGGTAATGAATCAACAGTGAAAGAAAAAGTGATAGAGGCACACCGGGTGCTCATGGGATTGTCAGAAGAAAACAGGAGCAGGTTTCACGACCTTATGACAGTACTCGAGCAAGGTTAATCTTTACAGTCTGAGTGTTTTGTCCCTGGCTGTGTGCTTGCTGCGGATGTAATCCTGATGGCTAACGTAGGTAAGATCAGCAACCTGGCGAATCAGGTGTTCTTCGTACTTGTCGACATTATTGTCCGCCCAGGCGACGACCCACATGTTATCCACTAATTGCAGTTTTTGATCTGCGGTGAAGTGGTCGTTGATCAGCCGGGTAAACTCGTACAGTGAAATAGATTCATCGACCTTTGCAGCTGCCTGCTGCAGCAGTTTTTCAACTTCTTCTTGCGCTAGCTCGAGAGTAGAGCAGAGCAAGGCCGTCATCGCTTCCTCCTCGACTTTATCCTGGGTAAAGTCCGCGCGAGCGGTCTCAATGAGCAGGGCCGCAGAGGCCAATTGCAGCCGATGCTTTAGTGCCACTTCCGTTTCACGGACTGGCGCTTCAAACAGTGATTTCAGTGCACTAATCATCTGTCGCTGATCAGCTGTTCCAGCTTTATCTGGTCACCGATAAAGCTGCGAATGCCTTCAGCTAACTTTTCAGTAGCCATTGCGTCGGCGTTCAGGTCGTAGCGGAAGTCATGCTCCTGGGGGCTGTGTTTTGCAACGCTTGTTGTCGCGCCGTCGGGCTCCAGTTGGCGCGGCAAGTCGCCTTCATCGGCGGCTAATTCCTCGAGCAGAGCGGGGCTGATGGTCAAACGATCGCATCCCGCCAGCGACTCGATTTCTCCGGTGTTTCGAAAACTCGCGCCCATTACGATGGTCTCGTAGCCGTGCTGTTTGTAATAGTTGTAAATGCGGCTAACGGACTGCACGCCGGGGTCGTCCTGGGGAGACACAATTTGCAAGTCAGTATTTGCCTTGTGCCAATCCAAGATACGGCCGACAAAGGGCGAGATCAAAAACACGCCTGCGTCTGCGCAAGCGGCTGCCTGGCCGAACCCAAACAACAGGGTGAGATTGCAATTAATTCCTTCTTTTTCCAATTGGGCTGCAGCCCGAATGCCTTCCCAGGTAGAGGCGGTCTTGATCAGGATGCGCTCGCGGCCGATGCCCGCTTCCTCGTACATATCGATTAGCTTTCTGGCGCGCTTCATCGTTGCAGCGGTATCAAAAGAGAGACGGGCATCAACCTCGGTAGAAATGCGTCCCGGTATGATTCTAAGGATTTCCTTGCCCACGTCGACAGCAAAGTGGTCGCAGCTATTGCTCAGTTGCTCACTATTCGAGCCTCCTTCAGTACTGGCCCAGCTTTTGGCGTTATCCAGTAACTGTGCGTAGTGCGGTAGGGCCGCGGCCTTCAGCAGTAAGGAAGGGTTGGTAGTGGCATCAAGAGGCTGAAAACGGCCTATAGCTTCAACGTCTCCGGTATCGGCCACTACATCAGTCATTGTCTTGAGTTGCTCTAGCTTGCTTGTCACGGGTGCTAGTCCTGTCGAGGTTGTCAGTGAATGTAAGTCATGCGGGAGTTGCCTGACGCACTTTTTCAAAAGCGTCGATTAAAACATTCAATCCCGCATCCTTTTTATACGCATTTTCGCTAAGGTGGCGTCTGAACTTTCGTGCACCCGGAACGCCCTGATAGAGGCCTAAAATATGGCGGGTAATATGGTTCAGGTGAGTACCGAGAGCCAGTTGCTGCTCCACATAGGGCAGTAGACCCAGCAGAACATCATCGCGGGATTCTGCCACTTTGTCTATCCCGAACAAGCGAGAGTCAACCTCCGCCAGCATCCAGGGGTTTTGATAAGCTTCGCGGCCAATCATTACGCCGTCTACATGCGCAAGATGATCTTCGCAGTCTTCAATCGTTTGAATGCCGCCGTTAATTACGATCTCAAGGTCGGGTAGGTCACGTTTAAGTCGGTAGACCCAGTCGTAGACCAGTGGTGGTATCTCCCTGTTTTCTTTGGGTGACAGTCCCTTTAGCCAGGCCTTGCGAGCGTGCACGATAAATACCTCGCAGCCTGCGTCGGCGACTGGGCCAACAAAGTCAAGCATCTGCTGATAGGAGTCCATGTCATCGATACCGATTCGATGTTTGACGGTAACGGGAAGCAGGGTCGCGTCTCGCATGGCCTTGACGCCGTCCGCTACTAGTTCAGGCTGCGCCATCAGACAGGCGCCGAACATGCCTGATTGCACTCGGTCAGAGGGACAGCCGCAGTTAAGATTAACTTCGTCGTAATGCCATTCCTGTGCCCATCGTGCACACTGGGCCAAATCGTTTGAGTTTGACCCTCCTAGTTGCAGGGCGACCGGATGCTCTTCAGCATTGAAGCGAAGAAAGCGTTCCCTGTCACCGTGTATTAACGCCCCCGTAGTCACCATCTCGGTGTACAGCAGAGCCTGCTTGCTCA